>Ga0299912_10000028_pt1 | contig 189689 bp, 157 predicted proteins | sample RVTome_2_FD_207667 | JGI IMG/M metagenome (GOLD analysis project Ga0299912, IMG submission 207667) | Soil microbial communities from uranium-contaminated site in the Upper Colorado River Basin, Wyoming, United States - RVT95D214 (version 2) ... | reverse complement strand
GACCAAGCCGCGGGCGGGGTTCGGGGTGGTATTCACTATTGTATCAGGCGCGGGCACGCTCCTGGGCGGGGAAGGCATTTCCGGCTCGGGCCGGTATGACTTGACCGCGCTGGACGGGGTGGCGCAGCTGGTGGTGAGGGTAGATGGCACCGAAAGTATCCTGGTGCAGGTGGAGTTGCCTTACGATGGTGAGGTGCATACGCGGCAAGTTACCATGCCGGACGTGCCCATTGAAGTCCTTCCCTGAAAGGTTCGCTCCGGCCTCAGACCTAGGACTTTAAACCCCAGGCCGGGTTCTCGCCCGACCTCCGATTTACCATATACAACCTGCGAAAAGATGACCTGCGACCTCTGCTCTGCCATTTCTCTCTACCTCGCGCTGATTGACTTAATCATTGGATTTTGATAATATTCAAAACAAAACTGGTCGAAAGATGGAATATATTTATACCCAAGAAAGCGCCCGGATCCTGGTGGTGGATGACGAGAAGGTGATCCGGGACATCCTCGCCGATTTCCTCACCTCCGAAGGCTTTGTGGTGGTGACGGTGGAGAACGCGGAACAGGCCATGGCCGAGCTGACGGATAAGCATTACGACCTGATGATCACCGACCTGAAGATGCCGGCCATGGGCGGGCTGGAACTGCTGGAGGCGGTGCAGGAACAAAAGCTGCCGGTGGCCACGGTGATCATGACCGGCTTTGCCACGGTGGAGACCGCGATCCAGGCGATGAAGCAGGGCGCGTATGACTACATCCTGAAGCCGTTCAAGGTGGACGAGGTGGTGCAGATCATCCGCCGGGGCCTGGAAAAACAACGTCTGCAGCGGGAAAACGTGCAGCTCCGGGAGGTGATGAACCTCTATAAGGTGAGCGAGACCATGTCATCCTCGCTGAGCCTGGACCGGATTCTGCAGATCTTGATCGAGACCATCCAGGCTGAGTTTAATGCCGATGCCGTGGGCCTGATCCTGGAACAGCCCTCGGAAGACGAGAACCAAGCAAGCCATTACCTTTCCTATGGCATGAGCCGGGAATCGAAGGATGATGACTTCACCGGGGTGATCAACGAAGAGACCCTGCTGAACTCTTTCCATGAATCACCCTTTTTAATCGTGCACGGCGCCAAGGTCCGCCGCTATTTCCGCCGGCTGCCGGAGCATCGGAGTATCTCTTCGTTCCTGTCTGCCGCGCTGAAAGCCAGGGACGAGATTATCGGCGCGGTCAACGTCTTTTCCTTCCGGCGCAACTTCAAGTTCAGCGAAGGCCAGGCCAAGGCGCTCATCATCCTGGCCAGCCGGGCCGCCCAAAGCATCGAGAACGCCCGGCTCTATGAGAACCTCCAGCGCACTTTCCGGGAAACCATCGAGGGCCTGGTTTCCACCCTGGAAGCCAAGGACAAGTATACCTCCGGTCATTCCCGGCGGGTCACCGAGTATGCCCTGCTCATCGGGCGGGGATTGAAATTCACCGAGCGGGAACTGGAGCGCCTGGACCGGGCCGGCCTGCTCCACGATATCGGCAAGATCGGCATCCGGCTGGAGGCGCTCAACAAGCCGGATAAGATCTCGCTGGCCGAGCATGAGATGTTCAAGGACCACACCGTGGTGGGCAAGCAAATCCTGGAGAGCGTCCACTTCCTGCGCGAGATCGTGCCCCTGGTCTATTACCACCACGAGTGGTGGGACGGTTCCGGTTACCCGGAGGGCATCAAGAGCGAGCACATCCCGCTCGGCGCCCGGATCTTGGCGGTGGCCGACTCCTACGATGCCATGACCTCGGACCGTCCCTATCGCAAAGCCATGCCCCAGTCGCGGGCCATCCAGGAGTTGCGCCGCTGCGCCGGCACCCAGTTCGACCCGCAGGTGGTGGAGGTGTTCATCCGGGAGCTGGAGATAAACCGCGAGGAAGTGGAAAAGATCACTTCGGACTGGATGGGCATGGCCTACCGTAACCCCTGAGCAGTGGGTCTTCCGGAACGAGATTTCCGCTTCTTGCCATCGTGCCTTCAGGTATTTTCCCGCGCCTGGCTGGGCAGGGGAGCATGCGGCCTCGGAGGGGGGATTTACGCACGCGCAATTCCCGAGCGGCCGTGGCAAAACCGCCCTCCGCCTTTGCGCGGGCGGAGGATTTCAATACCGGATGAGCCTATCAGCTAAGCCAACTCCACCGGTTCGCCTTGGTGGAGGATCTCGACCCGCGCAAAGCCGTCTTGCTCCAGGACTTTTTTAAGGTTGGCCTGCGCCTCGGGCTCGCCGTGGACCAGGAAAATCCCTTTCAAGCGTTTGCGCTCGAGCCGGCGAAGGTAGGTGAGCATCTCCTCGTAGTCGGCGTGGGCGCTGAAGGCGTTCAGGATTTTCACCCGCGCGCGCAGGGGATAGGTCTCGCCGAAAATCTTCACCTGCTTCTCGCGGTCGGCCAGGCGCCGGCCCAAGGTGTTCTGCGCCATGAAACCCACGATGAGGATGGTGTCGCGGTGGTCCGGCACCGAGCGGACCAGGTGGTGGAGGATGCGGCCGGCCTCGCACATGCCGCTGGCCGAGATGACCACGTGCGGCAGCCGAAGCTGGTTCAGCTTCTTGGACTCCGCCAAATCGGTGACCAGGTTGAGCCGGGAAAACCCAAAGGGATTCTGGGCATGGTCGGCAAAGGCGCGGCGGATCTCGCCGTCGTAACACTCGGGATGGGCGCGGAAGATGGCAGTGGCGTTCACCGCCATGGGGCTGTCCACGTAGATCGGAATGTCCGGGATCCGCTCCTGGTCGTGGAGCAGGTGCAGGAAGTAGATCAGCTCTTGCGTGCGCTCGACCGCAAACGCGGGGATCACCACCCGGCCGCCTTTCTTGGCAGTGGAGACGATCACCTCGGCCAGCTCGTCCATGGTCTGGCCCAGGGGGTCATGGAGCCGGTTGCCATAGGTGCTTTCGCAGATCAGGTAATCCACCGGCGGCAGCACCTGCGGGTCGCGTAAAATCGGGAGCCCGGGCCGGCCCAGGTCGCCGGTGAAACCGATCCTCAACCCCTGGCCCTCCACCACCACCAGGGCCGAACCCAGGATATGGCCGGCATCGAGGAAGCTCGCCCGAATCCCGTCCGCCACGGAAAAGGACCGTCCATAACCGGTAGTCAGGAAATGCTCAAGGGTATGGACCACGTCTTCTTCGGTGTAGAGCGGTTCGACCTCCACCGCGCTCCGGTCCTTGCCCCGCTTGCGCCGGTGGTTGACATACTCCGCGTCCTTGGCCTGGATGTGGGCCGAGTCGAGCAGGATCAGCGAGGCCAGGTCCCGCGTCGCCGGCGTGCAATGGATGGCGCCGTCGAAACCCGCCTTGACCAGGCTGGGCAGGTTGCCGCAGTGGTCGAAGTGGGCGTGGCTCAAGATCACGGCCTTCACCGCGGCCACGGCAAAGGGCAGGCTCAGGTTGCGCTTGCGCGCCTCCGCCCGCCTGCCCTGGAACATGCCGCATTCGAGCAGGACCTGACAGCCGTCGAGATCAAGGAGATGCTTGGAGCCGGTTACTTCTTCCGCGGCCCCATGAGCGCAAATCGAAACCCGCATTGAATTCTTCCCCTCCAGCAAAAACCATTGCGCGCTTGGCCGGATTTGTCAAGCGCAAATACCATCCCCAACCGCACCCGCTTTTCGTGCAAAAAGTGCACAGTGAACAGTGTGCGGTCATTTTGGATTTTAAATTTCGGATTGGGGATTTCGGATTGGGGATTGGCTGGCGACTCGCCGGCCTGACCAACGGGAAGGCCATATTTCAACCGGCGGCAGCCGGAAAACTGCAACATTTCTACATATAATAGGGAAGGATGAAGAGTGAAGGGTGAAGGCTGAAATAAAACAATTCTTCCAGATGCTAACCCGGCAATTTATCAAGGCTTTTTTACCTATCCCCTTAGTTCCTCTGCTTCGCGGCTTGCGGCTCAACTTGGACAAAAAATCGCGCTTTATCTCCAAAGTTTCCACTTCTGTCCAGCCCTGCTTGACACTTTCTTCCTTTTCTTCCAATTACTCAATCTTTCTCCTTAGTTGCCCTTACGACATACGAAATACGACATACGACATACCCTCTTCAAACGTCCCCCCATTCTGCGCGGCAACCACCCCAGGCTGAAGCCGGTTGGCCGTTGACGGTTGGCGGTTGGCGGAAAGAAACCTTGACACCCTGACACCTTGACACCTCTGGATGGTTGGCGGAAAGCAAGAAGGTAGCCGCGACCGTTCGGCTGTCTTCGACCCTGAGGCTCAGACCGAAGGGAGCTCTCGGCCGAAGCCGCGCTTCGGTAGCGGGCAGTGTTATACAATAATGTAAAGTATTAAGTAAAGCTCTGACCCCATTCCTGCCGGGAAAGCCCCATTTTTTGGAAAGACTTTCGGGGAGAGGTGATTTTAGGCTCACGTGAAACCGTAAAGAAGATGATCATGGCGCATCGGCTCTCCGGTCAGGTAGAGACAGTGCCTGATTTTCGCCGAACCCTGAGGGGGGAGATTGATCTGGACCGTGAAGTAGTTAAGGTGGCCGCGGCTTTTGGCGTGGCACCAGGGGAGCTTAAACACCGACGCCGCAACTTCCCGGCGCGGTCGGCTTTGTTCTACCACCTCGTGGAGCACTGCGGTTTCACGATCACTCAGACCGCTCTCGCCATGGGCGTTCAAATTTCCTCCGCCTCCATGGCCGTGCGCCGAGGCAAAGAACTCATCCAAAAGAGCCGATCCATCCAAAAAATCGTGGAGCAGTTAAACTTTATTTGAAGGCCTGACCCCTTTGACACTGGAAATTTCCAAGGCGATAGTTTGGCAAATCTCCCCCCCCTTTTTGGAAATATGAAGAAAGAACTTCCAAATCCTCAATTTTTTTAAGGGAATCGTCAATCGCCCCGGAGATATTCCGCGACCGCACGGAATACCGCAAGGCACTCATCGTCGTTCATTGCCATATCAGCGCTGGTTTTCACGATGATGAGGTCCTCTTTGGGATAGACGTAGAGGTACTGGCCGAAGATGCCCACCGCCATGAACTCGCCGTCCGAATCCTCCGGGATCCACCACTGGTACTGGTATCCCCAGCTATTCTCGGTCCGTCCCGGCTGTAAGTGTGGGCTGTCGGGCACGATCGATTCCAAGACCCAGCTTTCCGCGACAATCTGCTCCCCGTTCCAGTTCCCCCCGTTCATGTAGAGCCGCCCGAACTTCGCGTAGTCTTTCGCCGTCGCGTTCAGGCAGCAGAAGACCAACTCCACCCCCTCGCAGTCCACGTTCCAGAAGGCGTCCGACTCCATGCCCAAGGGATGCCATATCTTCTCCTCCAAGTATTCGGCCACCGGCCGACCCTTGGTCCGGCGGAGGAGCATTCCCAGCGCCTGGGTGTCAACCGAGGCGTAGTGGAACCGCTCGCCCGAGGGCTCCTTGGACTTGCGGTTTGCCATGTACTTATCCATCGGCCGGTCGAGAAATACCAGCCGGCCGGCCATCACCCAGAGGTCGCAAAAGGGGTTGTAGTAGTTCTCGCTGAACTTGACGCCCGAGGACATCTGGAGGACGTGCTTGATCGGCACCCCGTCATAGCCGGAACCTTTCAGCTCGGGCACATACCTGGTAATCGGGTCGTCCACGCTCTCGATGTAGCCTTCCTCGATGGCGATCCCGACCAGGGCCGAGACAAAGGACTTGGCCATTGAAAACGAGGTGAGCCGCGAGCTTTCGTCCGCGCCCTGGAAATAACGCTCATACACTATCTCGTCGTTTTTCACCACCAGGAAGCTGGTGGTGGCGGTGCGCTTGAAGAACCGCTCGAGCTCATAGGTCCGTCCCTTGAATTCATAGCTCAGCTCGAGTTCACCCGGATTCTCTTCGAACCTAAAGGGCGTGTCCGAGGCGGTGATCGTCGCCACCTCGGTCACCCGGTCGGCCTCGCGGAAAAGTTTAACGAACCCGTAAGGAACGCGCCCCCCGCAAGCATTGAGGTTTAAAAGAATGAAAACCCCAATGAGCGCCACTGTAATTAATCGGATAAACCGGTTATTCATTAGACTCCTCCCGGAAAAAAATAGAGCGACCGACAGAACCACATATAACACGGTTGTCAGCGCCCGTCTAGGCCATACCACACCCATTGCCGGAGACGGATTTAAGGGGCAGCTCGCTGACAATATGGATTGTGGATTGGGGTCAGGTCTTTACATTTTACATTGGGCTTTTCATTCCCGCGACCGAAGCGCGGCTTCGGCCGAGAGCTCCCTTCGGTCTGAGCCTCAGGGTCGAAGACAGCCGAACGGTCGCGGCTACTCTCCTCCCGATATACGAAATACGGAATACGAAATACACTTTCCGTTGACGTTCACGGGGCAAGAGCGTGGGTCGCGGCCCGGCCGCGGTTTGGCTGATTGACTTTGCCCCGGGCTTGCTTTACCATGCGAAACTGATGAAGCGGGACGCCCTTGGCTGGCTCGGTCCGGCGCTGGCCGCGGGGATTTTACTCGGCGCCGGCCTGGTCTTTTCCCAGACCTGGAATCCGCCGCTCGCCCTCCGCATCGCCCTCGGATTCCTTTCCCTCTTCCTCCTCCCCGGCTGGCTCCTCCATCAACTCCTCATCCCCAACTCCCGCTTCCTTTGGCTGGAGCGGATTCCCTTGGCGCTTCCGGAAAGCCTCGGCGTCTTCGCCTTCCCCGCCCTGCTCGCGTTCTACCTCGAACTCTCCCTGGCCTGGGTGCTTAGCATCTTCGCCGTCATCCTCTTTATCCTCCTCCTCGCCGTGACCCTGCGCGCGCTCGAGCGCAAAAAAGAAACCACCGCCGAACTCGCTCGCCCGCCTCTTGCGCCAACCGCCTTAGTCAGCGTGCTCTTACTGGTCCTGGGTCTCTCCGTGCTCGCCTATTTCCTCCAGGCCTTCCGCGGCCTCGCCCTGGACTGGGACTATTTCAATTACATCTCCCAGGTGCGCAAGCTCGTTGACAACTTCGCGGCCTCGAACGCCCACTTCGCCTACCGGGACGCGCCGGCCGATCCGATCCACAGCTACAACCTCTGGGCCCTGCTCTGGGCCTTGATCGCCGGCTTTGGCCGGGTGGACCCGATCGTGCTTTATCTGAACGCGGCTTTCCTGACCGAGCCGCTGGCGGCGCTGGCTTTCTTCACCCTGGCCCGCCGCATCCTCGAACCCTCCGCGGCCCTGGCCGCCTTTTTCCTCTTTCTCGCTTACCACGTCATCTACGGCGGGCTGACCTTTCTGGGCGCGACCACCTTCTTCCCGGAAGACAGCATGTGGCTCCTGGCTTATCCCGGCCTGCTCGCCCTGCTCTTGGACTACCTGGAAAATTCCGGCAAAGGCGCGGCGATCACGCTCGCGCTGGCCGTGCTCGGCGTATCCATTGTCCACGTGCTCTGGGGCCTGGGCTTCTACCTCAGCGCCGGGTGTTTGATCCTGGGCTATGCCCTGAGCCGGGGCGATCTGGCTTCGAGCCTACGGTCTTTTTTCAAAAGCGGACCGGTCCGGCAGCTGCTGCTGTTGGCCACCCTGTTCGGGCTGCCGGTGGTCCTGGCCGTGGTCTTTTCCGTCCGCTTGGTCAGCGAAGAAGACCCCAACTGGTTCCTGCCCCTGATCTCGTTTTTGCCGATGGACCCCCTGTGGCTTTACCTCGTCCTTTTTCTCGGGCTGCCCTTGCTTCTCTTCCTGGTCTGGGTCAAGCCCTTTGAGTCCGGACGCGGGACCTGGCCGGCCCGCACCGCCGGCGAGCCGCCGCTCATCCGCCGCGGCCTGGCGCTCATCCTTTTGGCCGTGCTCGTCTCGCTGCCCTATATCTTGCTCCGCTACCAGGCCATCCAGATGACCCAGTGGCAGACGTTCGGCCGTAACCCCTACCGGGCCTTCCTCACCGGCACCCTCTTCTTCCTCAACCCCTTCCGCTTCACCTGGTCCGACCCCAACCTGACCTCTTACCCTCTCTACCTCCTCGGCCTTTTCGCCCTGCCTCTCCTGTGGCGAAAGACCAGGAGCTGGCCCCTGCTCCTGGTTCTCACCGCCATCCCGGCAGTTATCGCCATCACCTGGGATGCGCCGCTGAGCACGCTGTTCGCCCGCTTTTTCAGCCTGGGCTATCTCCGCCGCCTGCTTCGGATTATCGGCATCCTCGCCTTCCTTCCCGCCGGGTTCCTCATCGCCCGGACCTGGGAGCGCCTCGCCTCTCTGGACAAGCGCGCCTGGCTCTTTTTGCCCGGCGCCTTCTCGCTCGCGGCGCTGCTCTGCCTGGCCGCCATCCCCTGGCCGGCCAAGCCCATCTACTACAACCACCTCTTCTCCAAGATGGTCACTTTGCTCCGCTCCGCGCCCCGCGACTCGCTGCTCTACGACGACACCCCTTTCCGCTTCTTGCAGGAGCGCCGCCTGGTCCAGCCGGGCGAGGTGGTCTTCTCGGATGTGTTCACCAGCTTTCGGCTCACCGCCTACCTCAACGCCTACGTGGCGGTGCAGCAAAAGCCGGGGGTGGGCGTCCCGGACCAGGACCAGCGCCGGTTGGATGAAATCGAGTTTTTCCTGCCCACGACTTCACTGGAGCGCATCCGCCAATTGCTCGACCGCTATCACGCCGGCCTGGTCATCATCAACCGCAACCCTTCTTACCAGATCTATAATTACTCCTGCGGCCATCCCGAGACCATCGGCAAGCTCAAGCAAGATCCGGAGCATTTTACCCTGCTCCTGGACCAGGACGACTGGGCGATTTTCCGCTACTACTCTCTTTAGCCGGGAACCTTTCTTGAGCTTGCCCGCTCCAAAGATCCAGGATATACTGTCGCTATGATCAAGTGCCCCTACTGCCAAAGCGAGCTGCCGGATGAAGCCTTGACCTGCCCCCAATGCCACAGCCTCCTGGTGGAATCCGAAAAAGCCGGCCTGCCCAAGTCCAATCAACTCACGACCTGGGGTTACTTGACCCATCCCTGGGCGGCCCTGGGCTACCTGGTCATCCTCTCCTCCCTGATCCTGCTCGGGTTTCAATGGCCCTTTTCCCGTGCACCGGCTTCATCCCCTGCGCCCGGGGTGAGCCAAGTCGCTCAGGCTCCCGAATCCCAGCCAACTCCGAACGGGGACTTGGAGGAACCTTCTGCTCCGGGAACCGAGGAATTTTTGGGGGAACCAGAAATCCAGGTCCCGGAAAAACGCTGGAACCGGGGCAACCGCGACCGGACCGAGATGAAGGGTTTGAGGGGGAAACGGCCTCGGGGGAAACGAGCGGTTCCGGACGTGGCGAGCTACGAGCAGGAGGTCAAAGGAGCCCTGGCCCAGGCGGATCAACTGGTCGAAAAATTTAACGAGGCGGTGCGCCAAAGCGGGGGCAAAGCCGGGTCCCAGAACCTGAACGATATTTTAAGCGAGTTCCGCGATCTCCTGCAAGAGATGCGCTCGCTGGAGCCGCCGGCCGGGTTTGAACGCTGCCAGACCACCCTTTCCAACAGCATCGCCTTGACCCGCCGGGGTCTGCGCAGCAAGATGCTGTATCTCGAAACCGGCGAATCCGCCCAGTTGAACGAAGGCCAAAAGGACCTGGAGACCGCCCGGCAACAGCGGGAGCAAGGGCTCAGTCTGTTGGAGAGCATCAAGCAGGATCTCGCCGCCGGTAAACCCGTCAAACCCGCACTGCCGGCGGGGCCACCGCCCCCGGAGCCGGACAGGCCCGCGGAATCGCGGCCCCAGGTTTCACCTCCCCCGCCGCCGCCTTCCCAGACCCCGGCCGAGGTGGCGCCTCCGGAACCCGAGCCAGAACCAGAGCCGGAATACGGTGAAACCCTGGACGAAAACATCGAAGAAGAAGAGCCCCTCGAAGACATGGAGCCGGGCCCTTATGACCAGGAAGAAGAACCCTGGCTCCAGGACTTCTGAGTTCGGCTCTCCCAGTCTTGGTGCCGCTCCTTTTTTACAACGCCCTGCCCTCTGCGCCTTTTACCGACCAACCCGCAAGCCGGCGGGCCGGCGGAACTCTTCAGCCGGCCGTCCTTGACAATTGCGATTGTCCATGGCAAAATATCTTGATTAATTGAGGGATTCAAGCGGATTTAGGGTCAGCTTTGATCGTATTGGCGACGCGCGCATAAGCAACTCAAATCGGGGGGATGGTTTTCCGGGAAAAAAACACTCCTGGCGACCGCTGCCAGGAAGAGGTGATGGATGTCGAGTTCTTGCGCCAAGCAGGATGAGCCTCTGTCCCAGCGGAGGGCACCCTTTCAACAAAATGGCCGTTCTTCCAACCGCTTGCACTGCGAAAACCGGGAAGGTTATCAAGACTATAACATTCCTAGCCGCTATTATTCCGGACGCAAACCCGGGCTTTCGGCGATGATCCGGTTGAAAAACGAAGAGGAATGGATTCGGCCTTGTTTGCTTTCGATTCAAGAATGGTTTGATGAGTTGGCAATTTTTTTGCAGAATTCCACTGACCGAACCGAAGCCATTATTCGAGAAATGAAGTTGCCCCAGGTCCGGATTTATTATTATCCGTTTGATTCTTTCCCCAACGGCCCTGGCCATGGAAATTGGCCGGCAAACTCGATCTATAGCCGGGCTTATTTTTACAATTGGTGTTTGGCCAAAACTAGTTATCAGTGGGTATCCAAATGGGACGGCGATATGGTGGCCGTGGACTGGCTGGGGCCAAGCATTCGCTCCTTGCTGGGTCATTGTGAGATCATTAAAATCTTTGGAGTGAATCTCGCCGGACCGAATCTCGACCGTCTCAGCGTTGATCCCACGACCGGATTGCATCCCCAGTTTTTCAAAGTCCGCAAAGGCACGTTCTTTATCAACGGCGAGCTCTGCGAAAAATTTCGCTTTCCCCAACGGCGCTGTCTGGGGCTGTTGCCCACCAGGCAATCCATTATCAACCAACCGGCTTTTTTGCATTTCAAATGGGTTAAATCCCTTGCCACTGCGACCCAAGCCTGGCCGAGTAATTGGCAGGAACTTCCCATTTTCCATGAAAGAATTAGGCGGAGGGAATCGGGATCCCGGTATCAAGGGGAGTATCCTTCCGTGATCAAAGAAATGATCGAGCAAAGGCAACGTCCGGAATGCGGCCCTTAGTCATACCCGGAACGGCGCAGAGGGGTTACCCCTGGGGATGAAAGACGAGGAAGAAGGTGTCGGACGCAGGTGATAAAATGGAGAAGGAGCGCGAGTTTATAAAGTTCTGTAACTTCCGGGAATGGTATCAAAGGATTCATTACTTGGAGGGTGGCTCGAATCCGGAGCATCGCCGGGCCGCGGAAAGTTTGTATCAGGGCTCGCTCGAATTTCTAAAAAAACTTCCCCTTGGAAAAATCCAAAAAGTATTGGATGTGGGGATCGGATACGGGTATCATTGCCGCTGGTTTCGCCAGCAGGGTTTGGATACAACCGGCATCGCGACCCAGTTCAGTGCCGAGATTCGTTCGGACGCCATCCAGTCTGGCTATCAGGCCCTCGCCATGGATCTTCACTTTCTCGACTTTGCCGATCATACTTTTGATCTCGTCTGGAGCCATCATAGTCTGGAGCACAGTTTCAGTCCCCTGCTGGCTCTTCGGGAATGGCATCGCGTGCTGAAACCCGAAGGCTGGCTCGCGGTAACCGTGCCGCCGCATAAATCTCAGATCGTCAGTGGGCATTTCAACGTGGGGTGGAGCTTGGGACAATTGATCTATTTATTGGGAATTACTGGCTATCAATTGCGTGGCGGAATTTTCCTTCAGCAGGGTTATAATGTTCGCGCCTTGGTGGTCAAACCCTCTCAGGATAGGGTTTATGACGGAATCAGCTGGTTGCATAAGCTCAAGGATCATTTGCCCGAATTTGTGAAACTCAAAGAAGCTCCGAAAAGTCTCGGGAGATTTTATTATGACGCCGGATAGCCGCAGAAATCAAGCGCTCCTGGTATTTGACTCGCTGCGCTGGGACGTGTTCCAAAAAGCGAAAATTCCTTTTCTGAAAAAATTAGGAAAATGGAAATTGGCGTATACTCCGGGAAACTATACCTTCCCCGCCCATATGTCATTTTTCGTGGGCAAGATACCTCAAACCTTGGATAATACTCAATACTATGATACGGTCGCCACTCGCTTCGGGATCGCCGGTCGCAAGCCCAAGCCGGATCAACTCTGGCGGTTGGGAAACCCGGAAGCGCCCCGGCCCTCGAAATATACCCTGGAAGGCCAGAACATTATCTCCGGATTCCGCGCCCAAGGATATTTAACGATTGGCACGGGCGCGGTGAATTGGTTCAATCCGGATTTGCCGGCGGGAAAATATTTAACTGAACTTTTTGAGCATTTTTTTTATAAGAGAGGACCGAATTATGCCTCCCATGAGTCGGCGGAGGAGCAGGTTCAGTGGGTTTTAGATTGCCTTCGGGTTGCAGATAAGCCTTACTTCTTATTTATCAATTTCGGGGAAACGCATCATCAGTATCTGTATAAAAATTGTCCTTGGCATGGTCAGCCCAATCCTTACGGCAATGCCCGCGAATGCCGGCGGCGACAACAAGCCTGTTTAGAATATCTGGATAAACAAGTAGAACATCTCTTGACCCAACTCAAGAACCTTGACCTGGTGATTTGTTCTGACCACGGAGAAGCCATGGGCGAAGATGGTCTCTGGGGTCATGGCTTTCATCATCCCAAAATCTGGGAAGTTCCCTTGTTGATCAAGGCGGGTTATTAAGAGCCAAGGAGTTTTTAGGTGAAGGTTTTACCTGGTTTCTCTTCGGGGAAGCATTTCCCCGGCGACCATTCTGAAATGTGTATCAAAGCCGGCCGGCGAAGCCCGGAACGAGCGCGGGCTTCGGCACTTTCGCTCAAGCCCCGCGCCCCAATCCTTCATAATAAATATTGCTGGATGATTTGCCGGCTAATTGCCGCTTCCCTGGATGCCTTATTCTAGTCGAGAGTTCAAGAGCTATTCCCGTGAAGCCGAACCAGAACCGTCAAGGCCGTTTATCCCTTCTTTCCTTTTGTTGGGGCAATCCTTCCTTAATTGATAGTTATTTGCAATTAATTGCCTATCTTCAAAAATGCGTCGAAATCGAACCTTATTTTATCACTAGTAATCCCACGGGGAAGCTCATCTTTTTGCAAAAAGGATATCAAGCGTTTACCGTTCGTGAATTATATAATCTTTCCAGGGATACAAACCCAATTCCTATTGAAGAAAAAGATCTAAAACCCTTATTGGATTATGAGCTACTTAATCAGAGATGGCTCCCGGATGAAGACCCCACCACCTCGCTGCCCGATTCTCAAATGAACTATTATCACTGGCAAGCTCTTCGTATTTTGACTGCCTATTCTGATTTATTCAACGCGATCCAGCCCCATGCGGTTCTCACTTGGAATGGCGCGCCCCTGTTAGCCTGGGCTCTCGTCTATTTAGCTCGCCGGAGAGGGATTCCGGTTTTTTATTTAGAACGAGGATTATTGCCCGATACCTTGGTCGTAGATCCCCAGGGAGTCAATTATGGGAGTCACCTCGCCGGCGCCAATTGGGAAAAAATCCACGCGACCCAACCCACGGCCGAAGAGATGCGATCCTTGGAGCAGTTATGCCTGGAATTGCAAAACCAAAAACGGACGATTGTCCGCCAAGGCCAGGACATCTCCGCCACCGATCTGCGCATGAAATTAGGGATTCCGCCCCGCGCGCGAACGATCTTGATGCCTCTACAGATAGAAACTGACTCCAACATATTATCTTATTCTCCTTATTACAAGAAAATGGCGGATATTATCTCCGACCTCCAAAAGATATTGAAAAATTTCGAGGAGGTAATCCTTCTCATCCGGCCGCACCCCGAAGATCGCAGCCGTTTAGCCGAACTCCGATCACTGGCGAATGGCAAAACCCGGGTGAACACTGACTTCAGCCTCCACTCCCTCTTGGCCCTGGCCGACGTGGTGGTCACCGTCAATTCGACGGTCGGACTCGAAGCTCTGCTGCAACGCAAGCCGGTAGTGGTTCTGGGCCGCGCGATTTACGGGGAAAAGGGATTCACTTTTGACCTGGACCATCCCGGCCAACTCGCCGAAAAACTCCAACTCGCCCTCCAGGCCGCGGAGACCCGGTCTTTTCCCCTCGAGGCGTTTTATACCTTTCTGAAATACCTGCTGGAGCATTCGCTGTTCAGCTTGTCCGAGCGGGATCCCTGGGCTAGTCGAAAAACCATCGCCGACCGAATCATCGCCGCGGCCCGGAAAACCCCGCCCGCAACCGCCTCCGCTTCCCGGAACCTGGAACAACTGATCGGGGCGAATCAGACCCACCTGGATTGGCTGCGCCGACCCGATTCGGCCATCGGCTTGACAAAACCCTCCATCCTGCTGGCCTTCCCCCCGAGAAGGCTCCGTCAGTTCCTGGTCCAAAATGTGGACCAAGCTCAAATCCAAATTCTGACCAGAAAAAATGCCTGGTGGCGAGTGTTCCCCCTTCTGGTTCGGACTTACGATTCGGCCCTGTATTTTGGCGATTATCACGGCTTGCCCTCCTGGGTCTGGTCGCTGGTGCGGGCGAAGCGCAAGGCGCAACTGGTGTAACTGTCGCATGAAGGCCGCTTCCAACCGTCCCCCCGTTTCCTTTCGCCGAGCAGCCATGCCTCTCGATCAACCGAGGCCGGCGAAGCTAAACCTTTCCAGGAAGATCGCCCAGGTCGTGGCGACCTCCCCCGACGCCGCCGTCCTCACCGAAGCGGCGAAAAGCCTGCAGCCGCCAATCGCGGCCTCGGTCCATTCAAGCAAATGAAGGAAGAGAGACGGGCTTGGAGTCCGGGCTGGGTCTGGCGCTTGCGGCCGGACGCGCCGGACTGGCTCCGCTCATGCCTCGCCGCGATTCCAGGATTGGACCGCGAGGCCGGGGCCGAGCTGCTCAAGGAGACCGGCCGGCGCCGCTCGATCTGGAAGTGGCGGCCCGCCTCCGGCCCCCTGCTTTTCATCAAGCACTACGGCCGGCCGCGCTTCTGGAAACAGCTCAAGTATCTTTTCCGCAACTCCCGCACACAGCAGGAGTGGGAAGTGGCTCTGGCCCTCGAGGCTCGCGGCTTCCCGGTGGTCCGGCACTGGGCGCTGGGCGAAAAATTCCGGGCGGGTCTGCTAAAGGAAGATTACCTGGTCCAGGACTACTTGCCCGGCTTTCGGAACTTCGACCGCTTCTGGGAGGAAGAGCTGGTCGGGAAGCGGAAGCGGAAATTGCGGCAGGAGCGCAACGCCCTGATCGCGGAGCTGGCTCGCCTCATCCGCCGCTTGCACGACCAGGGAGTCTGGCAGCGCGACTTCAAGCCGGACAGCGTGATGGTGACCCGGATCGCGCAGGGGTTTGACCTCAAGCTGGTGGATCTCGAGCGCGTGCGCCTGCTTTCTCGAAGCCGCGGGCTCTCGCTGCGCCGGCGCCTGGACAACCTCGCCAAGGTGGACCAGACCTTCGGTTTCCTCGGCAACACCGCCGACCGCCTGCGCTTCTGGCGGACCTATTGGGAACAACCCGGCTTGCCGCCCCTTCCTGGCAAAGAAGGGTTCGCCCGGGTCGGGGCCTTGGCCGAGGACAAGTTCCGCCGGCGCGCGCGGGAACGCGAGATTTGGCCGGTCAGCGTCAACTCGGTTTACAACTCTTTCGAGCAGGGACCCTGGCGGGTGCACTATCACCGCGAAATCCCCGAGGAGTGGCTCAGGGAGTTGGTCGCAGAGCTCGCCGCCTCGGGCGCCGATCTTTTTCAATCCAAAATCCAAAATCTAAAATCCAAAATTACCGGAAACCCCATCCGGCTGAGCCTCCGTCCCGCCCGGGGCGCTTTCCGCCCGGGCTGGCCTTGGGGTTTTAGCGGCGCTCGCTACGGCCTCAAGCTGGTCGCCCATCTCTATTACCGGCGGGTGCCGTTTGTGCCGGCCCGGGCCGCGCTGCTCCGAAAGCGCGGAGGTGATTTTTTCCCGGGTTACCTGGTCGCGCTCGATCCGGGCCCGCCCTTTCAGACCTGGAACCAGACCGGGCCGGAGATCGCCGCGGAGGTGGGAGGATTCTTGCGGGTGCTCCACCGGATGGGCCTTACCCTGGGCCGGGTCCAGGCCGACAGCTTCCTGGTGGACCCGGAGCGGCCCAAGGGCCGCCGGCTCTACCTCTTTCGGGTGGAAGACCTGATCTTGGGCCGGACTCCAGACCCGGATGAGGCGGAGCGGCGGCTGGGGCAGGTGGTGGAGATGCTGGCCTGGCCGAATTACGCTACAATGGAATTGCGCAAAGCTTACCGGGGCGCGAGCCGGCGATGGTTTAAGGAGAAGGAACGGTGGTAAGGATCAAGAACATGTCCGGGCGAAGGAAAATTCTGGCCGGCATCGCCCTGGCCGGATTCCTGGTGGCCTTCCCTGCCGATCCCGGTCTGGCCAAGCGGGTCTGGCGCGAGGGCCGCAAGGTGCGCAAGGCCGAGGCCCGACGGATGGACCTGCAAGCGGCCGAAGCCGCGATGGCTGCCAAAGATTACGACGCCGCGCTCGGCCTCTACCAGACCTTCCTCCAGGACTTTCCCGAAAGCGACCGCGTCGCCCTGGCCCATGAGAAGATGGGCGAGGTTTACTTTCTCCAGGAAAACTTCCCCGCCGCGCTCGGCGAGTTCCAATTCGTGGTGCACAATTTTCCCACCCGGCCCGAAGCCGTCGAAGCCGGCTGGGGGCTGGCGCTCACCGCCTACAAGCTCCTGGATTACTCCCAGGCCGCGGCCGCGGCCAAGAGCCTGTATCCCCGGATGCGGGCCGGCGAGCGCAAGGACAAGGTGGCCATGCTCGTCGCCGAGTGCGAGATGCGGCTGAACCAGTTCGTGGAAGCGGTCTCCTGGTATAGCCAGGTGGCCCGCGAGGGTGACGATCCGGCGCTCCAGGAAAACGCCCGGTCCCAGGCGCTCAAGTTGATCGAATCGCGCTTGTCCATGGCCGAGTTGCAAAACCTGCTCCAGACCGAAACCGACCGCTTTCCCGCCGAGCCGGCGCTCAAGCAACTGGCCCTCAAAGCTTACGAAAACGGCGACCTCGAACTCTCCCAGAGCGCCCTCGACCGCCTGCTCCGGCAGTTTCCCGACAGCGATTTCGTTGACCAGGCGCGCGAGCTTTTGGAGAAGCTCTCCCGCCGGAAAAAAGTGGACCCGGGCCGGATCGGGGTCATCCTGCCCTTGAGCGGGCCCCGGGCCCTGGTCGGACAAAAGGCTCTGCGGGGCATCGCCCTGGCCGCGGACATTTTCGGCGGCGCCAAGAACCCCTATCCCCTCGAACTCTGCGTGCGCGACTCGGCCGAAGACCCGGCCCAGGCGGCCCGGGCCGTGGAAGAGCTGGTCATGGACGAGCACGTCCTCGCCATCCTCGGACCCCTGGTCCGGTCCGCCAGCGAGGCGGCCGCGGCCAAGGCCCAGGAGTTGGAGGTGCCGATCATCCTGCTCTCGCCGCTGGAAAATTTTTCTTACCCGGAAGGCACGGTGTTCCTGGACTGCTTGACCAAAGCGGCCCAGGTCAGCGCCTTGCTGGATTGGGCGATGGGCGAGAAAAAACTCTCCCGCTTGGCCGTGCTCTACCCCGGCGATTCTTACGGTTCTGAATATTCCGAGCTTTTCGCCGCGGAGGTCATCCGCCGGCAAGGCACCGTGGTCAACAAGGTGGACTACCCGCCCGGGCAGACCGATTTCACTCCCGATATCCTGCGCCTGCTGGGCCTGACCGCGGAGCAGTTGCGCAAGTACCGAAGCAGCAAGTCCGGCCCGCCCCTCGAGTTCGAGGCGCTGTTCATCCCCGACGCCGGCAACGTCATCGCCATGCTCGCGCCCCAGCTCCGCTTCCACAAGGTCACCGGCATCCAACTCCTCGGCATCAACAGTTGGCACTCGGAGGAGTTGCTCCGCCAGACCAAGCCCGAAGACCTCAACGGCGCGGTCTTTGCCGATACCTTTGCGCCCGAGCTCAACCGCCCCCCCTTCGTGGAATTCGATTACCGCTTCCGCAAGACCTACGGCGAGCCGGCCACCTTGATCGAGACCCAGACCTTTGAGGCGATGGCGGTCAGCCTGCACCTGATCCGCGACCTGCGGGTGGAGAACCGCACCCAGTTCACCCAGGCGCTGCATCAGGTGCGCGATTACCCCCAGGTGCTGGGGCCGATCACCGTGCAGCCCTCCGGCGAATGGAAAAAGCCGCTGGTGCTCTTTACTTTCAAGGACGGGCGCCTGGAAGTGGTGAAGGGGAAAGAAGAGTGAATTTTGGATTTTGGATTTTAGATTTTGGATTGCCTACCTCAGATGGAGGCTGCTCAAAGTGGATCACCTCCTGAATCCAAAATCCAAAATCTAAAATTCTTCCAATCCCCAATCCAAAATCCAAAATCCAAAATCTAAAATTCTGAGGGGGGGGCTTGACATTCCGAAGCGGAGTGGTATTTTAGTAGGCGTTCTGGGCGATTAACTCAGCGGGAGAGTGCTACCTTCACACGGTAGAAGTCGCAGGTTCAAATCCTGCATCGCCCACCATGAAACCATCGGCCCCGACGCGGCTCAGGCTCGGGGCTGTTTTGTGCGATCTGCCTTACGCACTACGGCCATGATTAGTTCTCCCGGTAGATGTCCTTGCGATGGCCTACCCGCACCACCAGCACTAACAGCACATCATCTTGAATCTGGTAGATCACCCGATAGTCCCCCGCCCGGACGCGGTAGAGATCATCGGCCCCCTGAAGCTTTTTGACCCCTGGCGCTCGCGGATCATCGGCCAGCGCGTCAATCCGCCGCCGGATCCGGCTCTGCTCCGGTTCAGAAATTTTCTTCAGCGCCTTCAGGGCCTGGTCTTTGATCTTGACCCGATAAACCATGTTTTATCGCTTCGCCCCGCGCCGTAATTCTTTCTTGGCCTCCTCCCAGTCCAGGGTGCGGCCGCCTTCCTTGAGCGCCTTTCGGGCCGCCTTCACGTCCGCCTGGTCTTCCAGGTATTCCAACAGCTTCGCGTCTTCCAGCGAGATCACCACGGCCAGGTCTTTGTTGCGCCGGGCAATGGCAATCCGCTCGCCGCCGTAGGCCACCTCGCTGACCAGGTCGGTCAAATGTTTCCGCGCCTCATGCATCAGATATCGTTTCATGTTCGCCCCCTTACAACCAGTTTCGGGATATCAGTTACTTTTGTTACAAGTATATACTATTGCCCAAAACTTGTCAAGTCCTTTTTTAATCGGAATTATTCCTTTGGCAAAGCAGGGGGTGAACAGTTGAAAACCGCATGCATTCGTGGTAGGTTGCTTATGCCAACCTGGAGGAGGAAGGCAAGATGAAAACAGCTCGGGGATACTTGGTAGCTATTTTATGCGGCGTAATTTCAGCCGCCATTTTTGAGGGTATCAAGTATTTTGGATTGACCGCCACCATAAGGAATTTTGCCCTTGCGTGGTGGCCGATATGGGGCGGACTAGCCTTGGGCCTACTGTATTTTATTGTTAGCCTCCTGCTGGGGGGAAGGCTCCAATTGCAATGGGGCATTTACTGGGATAAGGGAACCAATCCCTACTGCCCCGCGTGCAAGACCCCGTTAACCAATACCATTTACAACGCAAAACTTTCATGTCCAAAATGCCACACGCTCATTTCCTTGCAAGATGACAGTTCTAGGTCTATTCCAGTGGAAGAGGCCAAAAGAATTCTTAGGGGTGGACAAAAGATAGGGGCGAGACAACAGACTTGATCGGTTCGCCCTCGCCAGGCGGCGAGATCGCCCGGCTTTATATTTGGTGGGATGTTGGCTATCGCGATCAAGTCTCTGGCCTTCATCCCCTTAAATTCTGGCTCCATGATCTCCATGCCCACTTCTAATATCTTTTCCAATTCTTCCTCACTTTCTATGTGAACCCCGGATTTTTGCACAAGTTCGGCGAAAAGGTTACAAGCGTCTTTGGCTCGCTCCCGATCGATGTCGCCGTAGGAGCGGTTGGCTTCTCCGCCGATCAGCCCCAAACCCTTGCGAGCCAATCTTTCGGCGGCATCGGTTTCCTTTTTCTGAAAATCAGAAACCTTGGCACTAATTCCCTCCCTCCAAGCCCTTTTCAGGTCTTCGACCCTTGATAAAAATGATTTTTTCTTTGGCATGACCGCACCTCGCTTTCGCGGTTGTCCTCGCTTAAAGGAGTTGACCGGGCAGGCGGGCGAGGTCCGCTTTTCGGGGGCGTTCCCTAGCCCCGGGCCGTGTGGTTATGCTTCATAATATCAACTCCATGGCTTCTTTTCAAGGGCGCGCTTGCATCCCCAAAAGGCTAAATCCCTGCTAAGCTTAGAGGCATTTTAAATTTGTGCCTCGATTTGACAAGGCCAAAGGCCCATGATATAGAGAGGACCAGGATCAGTGAAGCTGGAAACTGGAAAAAAGAACTAGAGACAGGGACCGCGTTATGGGCCAGGTGAAGCCTGGAGCCCGATATCTGAGAGAGGAGGTAATGTTATGCAATCTAGGCGGCTTTTTATGGCGATTGCTGTTAGTTCCATGTTCACATATGGGTGCGCCACTCATTACAAACCTCATGGAATTACAGGCGGATATTCCGAAGTTCAATTGCAGGAAGATATGTTTGATGTGAATTTTAGGGGTAATGCCTACACATCGCGAGAGGCTGTTGAAAAGATGCTAATTTACAGATGCGCTGAACTAACAATTGAAAATGGTTTTGATTATTTTGTGATTGCCAGGGACAAAGAACACTCAAAAAAGATGATTGTTCCGATGGGTAGCGGACATGGGATTGTAGAAAAACCGAGTGAATCATATCGAATTAAGCTGTATAAAGGAGAAAAGCCGGCAGACAATACAGATGCTTTTAATGCCAATTTTATTATAAAATCTATTGGTCCCCAAATAAAAAAAGTGGAGTAGATTAATCTAAAAAGCTTCAATAGCAGGCCGCCCTGGTCCGATTGCTCGGATTTCATCCCCCCCATTTTATCCGGCGGTATCTCCATCCAGTGGAAAAATCACCCCCGAAATGTAGCATCATGTCATCAGCTATTGAAAAATCAAGGTGGCGGGTTCTTACATTCGATTGCCCAAAGAGCCTTTTTAGGCCCGAAAAAGACCCTTTTGACCCGGTTCTGGCTAAAATTTTTTTGGTCCGCGTCAGGAAGGTCATTGGGAAATACTTCACATTTGCGCCGGGGGCTTCATGGGGGGCTAGGCGTTTCAGTTTCCGGTCGCCGGCGGCCGCCATCAAAAAGATATCACCAAGCCGCCCATGACGCCCCAGGACTTGCGGAAGGGTCGCGGTCAGGGGTTGGGGTTATTTATTTTTGTATGGTCCAGCTCTCGCCTTGAGCAAGCCTGACCGGCCCCTCGGCAGACAAGCTGATTATTGCCGAGGGAAGAGACCCCAAACCTATCTGACTTTTATTGAGGTCTTGGGGGTAGGCCTCTTTTATTCGGCCGAACCGAAGTCCCATCTTTGCGAGTATAACCCCTAACCTCCACGGGTTTTCCCTGGGATCCGGGTTGATTATTGGGACGAGAATAATCAGCCGGCCGATTTTGGGGCTGATATTGCGGCGGCGCCGCGTTGGGGGCCTGGACAGGGTTTGATGAGGGAGAAATCGTCGCCAGGGGAACACGAACCACGTTTTCCCATTCCCAGGGCGGCACCGGGTTCGGGTCGGCCCAGAGGCCGCGCTTGGCGTTCCGCGCCTCCGCCTCCAGGGCCTGCAGTTCCCGGTCCTCGGGAAAGTTAGGCTGATCCCACCAGGCGAGACCGTTGAGCAGGAGTCCGTAAACGAGGTTGCGTCCATCGGACAGGACCACGTCCGCCATGGTCCGGTTGTAAAGATCACGATCGCGAATCATGACCGTGACCGTGTGGCCCGTCGCCACTCCGGAGATAAATTGTTCCGCCTCCACGGCAAAGGGTTGATCCTTTCCCGGACAGGCGACCCCGTATAAGACCACCACTTCGGGAGTGAGGTCATGGAGCACGGTGAGCCGGTCGCCGCTGGAAACGCGCACCACCTTGCCGGAAAAGCCCTCGCCGGCGCCCAGGCAGAGGAGGATCAGAGCCGCCAGGCCCATCAGCCGGTAAACACGCTTCATCGGATACTCCTTTTCGTTGCCGGATCGTTCTCCGCCCTTCCCTTCTGGAATGCGGACATCACTTGCCCGCCGGCTGCTTTTTCTGCGCGCGCTCTTTGACCACGGCCATCCCCAGGTCGAGAAGGGTAGGAAAGGGTTTCAAGACCTCGGCATCAGGCCGGCGTTCGAGCTGCAAGGCGGAGGACTCGCAGGCGCTGACGCAGACGCCGCAGCCGATGCAGCGGTTGAGGTCGCGCTTGAGCTCGTCCCCCTCCATCCACAGCGCCCGGACCTGGCAGCGCTCGGTGCAGTCGCCGCAGTCGGTGCAGGCCGCCTCATCCACCGCCAGCCGATAGGGCGAATGGGCCACCGCGGCCGGCATCTTGAGCTTGGTGATGGTGCCCAGGAAACCGCAGCAGCAGCCGCAGCAATTGCAGATGAAGCTGATCCGGTCCACCAGGTTGTCGGAAAGGTGCACCAGGCCGGCCGCCTCGGCCACGTCCAAAGCGCGCAGCATCTCGTCGGCCGTGGTGCGCCGGGCAAAGCCGCGCTCGACCGCGAAGTCCACAAACGGCCCGAAGATCATGCACACCTCCTTGGGCCGGCCGCAGCCTTTCTCCAGCAGCTCGTGCTCGTGCCGGCAAAAGCAGTTGGTGAGCGCGGAGTATTTCTGGCCCCGGATCAGGTCGCGGACCCGCTCGTAGGTCTGCACCTCCTGGCCGGCCGGCAGCTCCCGCTGGATGGGAATGGTCCGGGCCACCGCCGTCTTCATCCCGAAACCCTTCGCCCCCCAGCCGGAAAAATAATAGTCGTCGAAGAGCTTGGCCAACGCCCGCGCCTTGGGATCGGTGCGCGCGGTCATGAACTGGAGCTCGAAAATGCCCGGCACCAGCGGCAGCAGCGCGTAGGCCATTTCGCCCCCTTTTTCCCGGGCGAAGACCAGGCCCTTGTTGGCCATGGCCTCGAGCAGCGCCCGCGCCACACCCGGCTCGTAGCCGGTGCGGCTGCAGATCCGGGAGAGCGGCTCCCGGAAAGGCTGCAAGGACAGTTGGCAGGCCAGCTTCGCTTCCTCCACGCTGAACAGGGCTTCCACGATCTGCCGCAACTGCTCGGTGCGGGGAGCGCCCGAGGGAAACTCGTCCAGCTTGGCCATGACCGCTTCAAACACATCCATGTCTTGCCTCCTATCTATTCCGGATTTGCTTCTTCGGAAACATTTTCTTCCGCCAGGAAGATTTCAAAGCTGCCGTCGGAGTTGGCTCCCCGCGGATTCACATTCGCATAAAAGACCACGCGCCGGCCGTCCGCGGAAAGCCGCGGCCCGTAGCTCCCGCCCTGCGCGGTTTCCGCCACCAGCTCCGGCGGACCGGGGCGGTTGAGTTCGAGGATGAAAACCTCGGGGTTGTGGTCCGGGTTTTGAAACTCCCGGCCCCAGCGCGAGACAAAGGCCGCGCGGGAGCCGTTGCCGGAGAGGCTGGGCTGAAACGCTCCCTCGGCCAGGTCCCGGGTGACCTGCTCGATCCCGGTCGAACCGCGAACCAGGAACAGCTCGTGGTAGCGGTTCAAGTTTTTGCCCAGCGGGTTGCAATTGCCGCGAAAGAGCAAGAGGTCGCCGCCGGGGTTGAGCTGAGGCTCGCGGTTCTCGCAGTCGCGGGTGCGGGTGAGGGGGTTGAGCGCGCCCGTGGCCGAGCCGGCCAGGATCTCGAAGTTGCCCTCCGGGTTTTCTTCGCCCCGTCTCCCGTCGCAGGCCGCAGCCACCACGGCGTTGGCCAGGGTCGGCTCCTGGCATACGGACCGCTCCTCCGCGGTCGCCTGCTGCAGGGGGCGGTCCGGCATGGCGAGATCGAGCAGGAAAAGTTGCTGGCTGTGATCCGGGTTCCGGCCCAGCGGGTCGGCATTGGACAGGAACGCCAGCCAGCGGCCGGAAGGGGCCAGGGCGGGCCGGGTGTTGGCGCTGCCGGAGGTATCGGTGAGGAGTTGGATCTGTCCTTCACTCTGCAGCAGGGCGATCTCCAGGTTCTGATCGGCATTGGCCGGCGGAAACGAGCAGGTGGTCGCAAAGGCGATTCGCAAGCCTTTTGCCTCCAGGCTGGGCTCCAGGTTCTGGCAGCGCTCGGTGCGGGTCAGTTGTTCCAGGCCTTGGTTTTCCCGCCAGCGGAACAGCTCGCGGTTGCGGTCCGTGTTCTCGTCCGAGACCAGGTCGCAGGTGGAGACAAAGACCACGGTGCGGCCGTCCGCGGAGATCACCGGGTTTTCGGAGACGCCGCCCGTGCAATCGGTGAGCTGGCGGAGCTCCCAGCCGGCCGTGGCGGCCAAGGGCAGCGCCAGGAAAAGAACCAGGAGGCCTACCCTACCCGGAAGGATGGTTTTCATTCCCGCTCCGAATCGCTGGAATTGGAGGAAGGGGAATAGGCCTGGGGCAGTTCCAGGGGCTTCATGAAGGTGTTGTTGAAGCGGTTGGCGAAATTGGCCGCAGTGATCCAGGCCTGGATCGAGCGCCGCTGCTCATCGGAATAGGAGCGCTCGAATTCCGCGGCCAATTCCTGGTCCGGGGTTTGGCCCTGGAACAGCGCCCAATCGCGGGCATAGGCCAGGGCCACCCATTCGCGCCGCTCAAACTGATCCGGAGGCAAAGCGGCCAACCGATAGATCTCCTCTTCGCTCAATCCCGCCTTTCTCCCGGACCGGGAGTGGACTTGGTATCAGGCCGCGCAGCGGTTGGCCAGGGTCACCGTCAGCCAGAGTTTTTCCCGAAAGGCGGGCGTCATCCAGGAGAGGTCCGCCTTCCGGCCCTGGAACCGGCCGGCCATGATGCCCGCAAAGGTCGGCAACTCGCGGAAAAACTCGCCGAAGGAATGGAAGCCCGGATCAGGGACCGAGGCGCCGAAGTGCTCGCCCTCCGGAGTCTTGGCGCACTCTTTGCGACCGGCGCAGGCGAGGGTCAGACTCAAGGCCCCTACCCCCATGAATACTCCGATGAATCCAGCCACCCGTTGCCGAGATAACCTCATTTTTCCTCCTCGCATTGTTTCTCAAATTCGCGGTAGGAGGTGGTTTGATATTTTCCTTCCCCGATGTAATGAATCACGCAGGAAAATTTTCCCGGACCGACATAGCCGATCAGGTAATCAATCGGCTTGGCTTCCGGGGTCATAAAGTAAAAGGTCGGCGGCCCCACCACCCGGTAGCGGCTGACCAGTTCGTTTTCTTGATCAAAGCTGATCCGGACCGGGACCAGGCGGGAGTTCAAGTAAGCCGCGATCTCCGGCCGGGCCAGGACTTTTTGCTCGAGCAATTCGCACTGGCGGCAGGCCTTGCCGAAGAAATAAAGCGCCAGCGGCAGACCCCTCTCCTGGGCCAGGCGCAAGCCCTGATCGTGCGGGTGCCAGGCAACGGCGCTCTCGGGCGCGGGCAAAGGGCCGGCCCAGGCGAGGGCCAGGGCCATGAGCAGGAGCAGGGGGAGAAAGCGCGGGGACCCATGCCGGGGCATCGGGATCATTATACCGCATTTTTCCCGGGGCGTCCGCGCGCCGAGAAAAAGCGCGGGGGAACCCGCCGGCGGATGCGGGGTTCCAGCCGGCAAAGTTCCTGGAGCCGGTCCCGGGCGCGCCGGAGCAAGAGCCGGTGGTCAAAAGCCAGGGCCGGCGGATGCAAAAATGAAAACCACTTCACCGCGGCGGCATCGTCGCCGGCCCTCGGCCGCACCTGCTTCTTGTCCACCAGGGCCAGGTAAGCGATGGAGACCACCCGGCCGCGCGGGTCGCGCTCCGGATCGCCAAAAGCTCCGAACTGGTAAAGCCTGCCGGCGCAGAGGCCGGTCTCCTCCCAAAGCTCGCGCCGGGCCGCGGCCACGATCGGCTCGCCCGCTTCCACCAGGCCGCCGGGGATGGCCCAGCGGCCGGCAAAAGGCGGGTAGCGCCGCCGGACCAGGAGCACCTGCAGGGAATCGGCTTCGCGGGCGAGGATGACCACGTCCGCGGCCAGGAGGGGCCGCTCAGGGGTTGTCGCCATAGTTCGAGTCTCATTCTAGGGAGGACCAAGGGCGAAGTCAAAACCCCCGGGCGTGCGGTTGCCACCCGGGACGCGGGTGGGCTCTGGTTTTTTTAAGCCCCTTCAATCTTTGCTGGAAGCGTGTTATGTTATAAAAAAGGCTGGATAAGCCGCATCTCGGTTCCAGGGTTAGGTGAGATCGCAAAATGGCAATTGGAATTACCCAGTCGCGGGGTTTGAGCCAGGGGGAGTTGTCCCAGGTCCCGTTGGTGGAAATCCTGGGCTACCTCTATGCGCAGAAAAAGACCGGCCGGTTGGCCTTGACGCGCGGGCGCCAGAACAAGGAGATTTTCTTCTTTGACGGCGTGCCGATTTTCGCCACCTCCTCGGCCCCGGCCGAGAACCTGTTCGAGGTGATGGCCAAGTTCCACAAGCTGACCCAGGAAGAGGCGCTGCAACTGCGCGCGCTCCAGAAGGAAAAAGGCTTAAGCCCGGAGGACACTCTGAAGAGTCTGGGTTCCTTGTCTGATCCGGAGATTTATTGTTTCCAGATGGAGACCTTCTCTCAGATGGTGATTAATGCTTGCGGCTGGAGCGACGGCCACTACCAGTTCCAGCCTGATGAGCGCTTGCTGGACCAGGTTCCGATGTTCGACCTCTCGCCGCTGGACCTGATCTACCGGGGGGTGAAGAATTACCATGCGCTGAATCTGGCCCAGGAAATCCAGCAGGTCCAGGAGAAAAAGGTCCGAATCGCCCACGGCTGGGAACAAGCCCTGGCCTTGCCCCGGGCTTTTTACCAGCACTCCGATATCCTGGACCTCTTTGATCAGGAGACCAGCGTGGGCGAGAGTATTCCCCGCCTGCACCATGAACTGGGTGATTTAAACGAAGCTTTGCTCCTGCTTTATATGCTTCTGGTGACCGGCCTGCTGGCTTTCTCTGACCAGGAGACTCCTGCGGCGGAACCGGAGGTCAAACCCGAACCTCTCCCGGCCAAGGAACCGCCGGCGCCGGTGAGCACCATTTATATCTCCACCCAGCGGGTGCGAGAGCGGATCAAGGCCCCGACCCGGACGGTGGCCTCTGCCGAGGAAATTAAAAAGAAAGCCGCGGAGGCCCAGAACGTGCAGCGGCAGACGACCGAAGCGGAGAAGCGCCTGGAGGCCATGGAAAACCATTTGTCCGAGGCCGCCGGCCCCTTCCAGGTGTTGGCAGTGGAAGTGGGGGCCTCGCCCCGGGATATTCAAAAAGCATGCACGCTCCTCAGGAACCGGATCCGCCTGGATCAAATGCCCCTGGAAGTCCAACAGAAGCTAAAGGAACGGGCGGCCAAACTGGAAACCAAGCTGGATGAGGTCGTGCAGACGGTGAGCCATCCGGAAAAACGCGTGGCTTACGAACAGGAACAATTCCAGGAAGAAAAAAAGAAGGCCTGGAACATCCCGCTCAAGAAAAAATTAGCCCTGCAGCAATGGAAGCAGGGACAATGGTACCTGGATAACGTCCATCCCGAGTTTGCCCCTCGCTATTTCGAGCAGGCGGTCGAGCTGGACCCGGAACAGCCACTGTATTATGCCTATGTTGGCTGGGCCACCTATCGAGGCCGCAGCCGCAACCTGGCCGAAGCGCGGGCTTACCTCAGCCAGGCCCTGAACCTCAATCCCCTCCTGGACCAGGCCCATTACTTCCTGGGGTTGATCGCCAAGCGCGAAGGCGATCCCGACCTGGCCGAACACCACTTCCGCAAGGCTCTGGAGTCCAACCCCCAGCATGCCCAGGCCAAGCGGGAACTGGGCCTGCTCGCCAGCCACCAGAAACAGGAGAGCCTTCTCGGCCGACTGTTGGGTAAAACCTCTTCTAAAAAATAGACCGGCCCGGGTCTCTCCTGGCGCTCCATGCCATCCGGCAAGGCGTTGCGTTTGGTCGAAGGAAATCGAGGCCATCGTTGCTAAAAACTCCGGCTTGCTTTAGAATAGGAACTAAAGAGGGATCCGATCTCTCTAACTTTTTAAGGAGACACGGTCCAGAATGATTTCCGAAAAACGGATCAAGGGGTCTGTCATCGTCTTCATGATCGCCTGCCTCGGGCTGCTGATCACGGGGTTTTATTATTTGCTGACCGCCCAGATTCCCCTGGAAATGCAAATCCAGCAACTGATCGAGGCGGACCAGAACCGCCCCCCGCTTTCCGGTCTCCTCGGCCCCCGTCTCCAGCAGGATGAACTGGAAGCCCGGGATATCAGAAAAAAATATCTGGAAATAAAGCCGGCTTATGACGTGGTCATGGCCGACTACGTCCACATCCCCCGCTTCAAGCCTCCTGCCGATGGCCATCTCACCGAAAAGCAGATCCTGGCCATGTATGACATCTACATGAGCGGAGTCCGGGAAATCCGCCACTTTAAGATTTATGATCTGGGAGACAGACCCGGCATGTTCAAGGCCTTCATTTCCTATGCCTACCTCCCGGCGCTGGTGGAGTTGGTCCGCAAGCGCGGGTTAGTCAAACACCAGATGACGGATGATGAACTGAATTGGGTGGTGTTCCGGACCATGGAAGCGGCGCTCTTCGATTGCAACCGCCAAAGGGAGACGGGGCAAGGCACCCCCGAAGAGCGCAAGCGACTGGAGACCGCGCGCTACGGCCTGTCCAACATCCTCGGCCTGGTGGAAGAAAGAACTCCGGAAGAAGGCGGATCCGTCACTCATCCGGAACGGCTCAATGATTCCAAAATCCCGCGCGCCAACGTCGCCTTGTTTTTAAAACTGCGTGAAAACGTGCGCTGGTCCGGCGCCCGCTTCTACGGCATGAACTTCGACGAGAACTACATCATGCAAGCCGCGAAGTCCCTGCCCGAATAGGCCCCTTTGGATAAGAGGCTTGAGGCATGAGGCATAAGGCTTGAGACCTTGAACGTGAACGAATGTTAGTGAACAGTGCACGGTGCACAGTGAATGGTAGCCGCGACCGCCCCGGTCGCGGATCGGGTTCTGCGTTTCACACTCTTGCCACCCCCTCAGTTTTTCAGGAATCACGGGTAGGGCGCGATTTATCGCGCCCTCTGGTGACTGGGGCGCAATGAATTGCGCCCCTACGAAGGCCGATAATACGCGGTGTTGACCAAAAGTGAGGGGCGGCAAGGTTTCACGTTCTCTTGACTCGGTTTAATAAACCTGGTATATTTCCCCTGTTTTTCTCAAGGCCCTTGAAATCTTGGATTCAAGCGAAGGAGGAGCCAATGAAAACCGCGCACCGTCCTCTCATCCTCTCGGCCATTCTAGTCCTGATCTCGCTTCTCGTCTTTGATTGCGATGACGGCGACCCGTCGGTGGGTCCCCCTTCCATCTGCATCTGGCAGAAGCTCGGGTCAGACCTCCGGGTGACCAGCGCCGTGAATGATAGCTGGTTTCCCTCCCTTTCCTGGACCGGGTCCGAGTTCGGGGTGAGCTGGCAGGATTACCGGAACGGGAGCCCCGAGATCTACTTTGCCCGCGTGTCCGCGGCCGGGGCCAAGCTCGGAGACGACCTCCGGGTGACCAGCGACGAGAATTGGAGCGGTTACCCCTCCCTTGCCTGGGCCGGGTCCGAGTTCGGGGTGAGCTGGATGGATGACCGCGACGGCAATCCGGAAATCTACTTTGGCCGAATTTCCTCCACCGGCACCAAGATCGGGGCAGATGTCCAGATCACGAATGATTCCAATATCTGGTTGACTTATAGCGGGTGGAATTCCCTGGCCTGGACCGGGTCTGAGTTCGGGTTGAGCTGGATGGGTTACCGCGACAACTTGGAAGGGGAAATCTACTTTGCCCGCGTCTCCTCCTCCGGGGCCAAGATCGGGGCAGATGTCCGGATCACGAATGATGCCAAAGCGAGCATGGTTCCTTCCCTTGCCTGGACCGGGTCTGAATACGGGGTGAGCTGGATGGATGAAGACCCCGGCAATTATGAGATCTACTTTGCCCGCATCTCGGCCGACGGGACCAAGATCGGGGCAGATGTCCGGATCACGAATGCTACGGGTGGGAGAGAATATCCTTCCCTGGTCTGGACCGGGTCCGAGTTCGGGGTGAGCGGGGAGGATAGCCGCGACGGCAATTTTGAGATCTACTTTGCCCGCATCTCGGGCAGTGGGACCAAGATCGGGGCAGATGTCCGGATCACGAATGATGCCAATTATAGCGGGATTCTTTCCCTGGTCTGGACCGGGTCCGAGTTCGGGGTGAGCTGGATGGATGACCGCGACGGCAATGATGAAATCGAAATCTACTTTGCCAGCATCTCAGCTTCCGGGACCAAGATCGGGGCAGATGTCCGGATCACGAATGATGCCAATGATAGCTATTTCCCTTCCCTTGCCTGGGCCGGGTCTGAATACGGGGTGAGCTGGATGGATCACCGCGACGGCAATTGGGAAATCTACTTTGCCCGGATTGGCTGTCAATGAAGATCCCTGGAATTATAATTCCGAATCTTCCGTCACTGCCGAAGAAATCGAAGAAACGAGTTTAACGGTTTAGACTTCAATAGCGAGAGAGGAGACGATGATGCTGAAAAGGAGCAAGAAGGGTTTTACGTTGATCGAGTTGATGATCCTGGTGGCGATCATCGGGATCCTGGCGGACATCGCCATTCCTAACTTCCTCAAGTTCCAGGCGAAGGCGAAGCAGGCCGAGGCCAAGTCCAACCTCAGCGCCATCTATGTCGCCCAGCTTGCCTATTTCGCCAACAGCAACACCTATGCAGACACTCAGGCGTCTCAGGACCCTATTACGTGCAATAGAGCTGTTGTTGGTGGGCCTTCCCTTTATATGACCGTTCCTGACGATGGGAGCGGCTGTTTCTGCGCCATGAACTGGGAACCCGCGGGCCAGAACCGCTATACTTACCAGTGCGGAAACACCCCGCATATCATCGACGCCAAGCTCGGTACTTCCATGTACGTCGATAGTTGCGACCCAGTCATTGTTCCTGACTCCACAGATGTCAGCTTCATCGCGGGGGCCGCGGGCAACGTGGACATTGACCCCGAACCCGACTGCTGGAGCATCAATGAACTCAAGCAACTGAAGAACGAGATGAACGACATCTAAACCAACGACTGCTTGTTTGCTCTGGGGAACAATTGGGGTCAGAGCTTGACATTTGACATTTAGCCGGTGTTTGGGGGTCAGAGCTTTACTTTAAACTTTACATAATTGTATAAGGAAGCAATTCCTGCTCAAACCGTCCGGTCCCCGCGACCGAAGAGTGGTTGCGGCGAGTTTATCTTCAATCCAAAATCAAAAATCCAAAACCCAAAATTCTTCAAAACCCCAGCGCCTGCCAATGGGTTTCCTCCGCCGATTCCTGCTCCGGCCACAGCCGGTCCTCCATGGCCCGCAAGAGCGGCCGAAAGGTGGCCCGATCCAGGGCGGAAATCACAACCGCTTCCGGATACCGCCGGGCCAGGGACCGCGCCGCCCCCTCTTCCAGCAGGTCCGCCTTGTTCAGGACCAGCAGGCTCTCGGTCTCGGTGAAATCCAGCTCCTTGAGCAGTTGCTCCACCGTCTGCACCTGGCGCTCCAGGTTCGGGATCGAGGCGTCGGCCACGTGCAAGAACAGGTCCGCGTCGGTCAATTCCTCCAGGGTCGCCCGGAACGCGGCCAGCAGGTCCTTGGGCAAATCCCGGATAAACCCGACGGTGTCGGTGATGATGATCTCCCGCTCCCGCGGAAACCGCAGCCGGCGGCTGGTGGGGTCCAGGGTGGCGAACATCTGGTCCGCCACCGCCACCTGGCTGTTGGTCAGGGCGTTGAGCAAGGTGCTCTTGCCGGTGTTGGTGTAACCCACGATGCTCACCACCGGGGCTTCCCGCCGCTCCCGGCGCACCCGCCGGGTCGCCCTGCCCTTCCGGATCTGGACGATGTCCCGCTCCAGGTGATGGATGCGGTCCCGGATCTTGCGCCGGTCCACTTCCAGCTTGGTCTCGCCCGGGCCTCGGGTCCCAATCCCGCCGGTGAGCCGGCTCATCTCCACCCCCCGGCCGACCAGCCGCGGCAGCAGGTAGCGCAACTGCGCCAACTCCACCTGGATCTTCCCTTCCCGGGTCCGCGCCCGCTGCGCGAAGATGTCCATAATCAACTGGGGCCGGTCCACCACCTTGAGCCCGCTCGACTCCTCGATGGCCAACACCTGCGCCGGGGTCAACTCGTGATCGTAAATCAAGGTATCGGCCCCCAACTGCATGGCCCGGGCGGAAATCCGGCGGAGTTTGCCCTCGCCCACCAGGAAGCGGGAATGATACTTCTCCCGCTGCTGCCAGAAGCGATCCAGCACCACCACCCCGGCGCTCCTCGCCAATTCTTCCAACTCGGCCAGCTCTTCTTCCGCGGAAGCAGAGGTCCAGCCGGCGCGGCGCCTTCCATTGCGGCCGGCCTCCGGCACCGCCTTGACCAGGATCACGCCCTCGCCGCCCGGGTTTCCGGCCGCCCGCCGGCTCCGGGCCAACTCCTCTTCCAGGGCCTGGATCAACTCCTGGAAATCCATTTGCAGTTGTCCCGCGGGAATGGGATCGTAAACCTCAAAAACTTTTCCGGCCGGATTGTCCGGCAAGAGGTGGGCCAACAGCGACGGTCCCGGAAATCCCTCCGGGGTTACGCTCACGGCCAGCACCAGGTCCAGCCGAAAGCGCGCCAAAGCGAAAAGGTCGTCCTCCCCGATCGCTTCGCCCTTGAGGTGGGTATGCAGGTGGCGCAGCCCGGAAAAGCGAAGCCGCTTGAGCGCCGGCCGGGGCAGGTCCGGCAAGGTCAATTCCCGGGCTTCGCCCACCACCACCGCGGTCACTTTGCCCCGGCGGTTGACCAAGGCCGCGATCTGCCGGCCCAGGGCAAAGGAAAGCCCGGCAAGCTCGCGGTTGAACTCGTGGGTGCTGATCTGGTCGGGCGGGAGCTGACGCCGATAGAGCCGGGCCAGGCTCTTCTCTTCCTGCCCGCTTAATCCCGCCAGGTTGCCGAATAATTCCTCGATCGCCCTAACCTCCTTTGCCGTTGACGGTTGACGGTTGGCGGGTGGCGGTTTCCAATCCTGAGAGAGGCGGAACCCGGCTGGAAAAATGACGGAGCCAAACCATCAAACTTTGAAACGGTGAGCTTGGGGATGGGAACCCGTAACCAAGGAAATGGAGCGGGAGACGGGGGTCGAACCCGCGACGTCCAGCTTGGGAAGCTGGCATTCTACCACTGAATTACTCCCGCTCAAGGTCGGCTGAGGTTTATCATAACAGATGCCTGAACCTTGTCAAGCGCGGCTGCAACTTTTTCGCGCTCGCGCTGGAAAGAAAAAAGACCTTGACAGGGCATGAGCGCAAGATACAATAACGCGGGGAATGGAGTAAAGAGATGGAAGATGCGTATGATCCCCTGGATTACAGCAATCTGGCCAAGAGCGTGGTGACGGCGCTGCTGGAAAAGCCACCGGAACCTCTGCCCCCTGACAAGCTTTTCCCCGGCGCCGGGGTATATGCTGTTTATTACACCGGGGATTTTAGAGCCTACGCTCGGATTGCCCGAGCGGAACATCAAATCCCCATCTACGTCGGTAAAGCCATTCCGGCAGGAGGCAGAAAGGGTCAAACCGGGGTTACTCCCTCTCCAGGCAACGAACTCTTCAAACGACTCAAAGAACATGCCCAATCTATTGAGCAGACGGAAAACCTACGCCTGGACGATTTTACTTGTCGTTACTTGGTGGTCTTGCCGGTCTGGGTAGGTTTGGCTGAGCAATTTTTGATCAATCACTATCGGCCAGTCTGGAACCTGGTGTTGGATGGGTTCGGCAACCACCCTCCCGGAGCCGGCCGCAAAGACATGAGAAGGCCGCGCTGGGACATCGTTCATCCCGGAAGGCCTTGGGCGAAAAGGCTGGTCGCGGAAGAAAAATCAGCCGACTTGCTCGCGGAACTGGAAACTTTTTTAAAACCAAAAAGTAGATGGCCTTAGCCCGGCGCTCGCAGTTCCACCGCGGTTTCATATAGCTCGACGCGCTGCTTGTTTCCGCCTACCCGGACCGAGGAATTGGTAATGCTGGATCCCGTACGTTTGGTCCTCACCCGATGCAGGTTAATGGCCTTAAAACCATAATGTTCGGCAATGGCGGCAAGAAAATGGTCGGTCTTGATCTCCATCCCTTGCAAGATATTATTTCCGATCACCACCACCACGGAGCCGCCCTTCTTCATCAACTTCTTGGTGATCTCAAAGAATCTTGCGCAATCGTTAAAATAAGCAACCGCGTAATTGGCCCAGCCGCGGCCGCCGTAAACGCCCCCCTCAGGATTGGCCTTGTCCAGGCCGGAGATCACCTGGATCAATTCTGGAACCGGCACCTTAAGTTCCAGCTTGGGGCCGGCCCTGACCGTCTGCCAGAACTTGCCAAAGCTGGAATGCTCCAGTTGCTTCAAATCGCTCGAATGCTCCACCATCCCCAGCCAAAATAGTTGCGGCCGGGTATTTCGGACATAATGGTAGTTGTTCAGGTAGGGCGGTGAGGTGACAATCAAATCCAAGCTATGGGGAGGCAAGGGAGGGCGATTTTCCAAATAGGATTGCTTAAAAACTTGAAAATTCGGCGGCTGAGCATATTGAGAGAGCTCCTCTTGAAACAGCTCGATATCCCTTTCCATCTCCTCCAGTTTTTTCTTCATGATGAGGTTGACGTCGGCTTCTAAAATTTCTTGCTTGCCCGCGGATACCCTTCGGCCCAGGCTCGGCTCATAGGAATAATTGGAGAAGCTCACCATGACCGCGCCAAGGGCAACTCGGAAAACATCCTGAATCCATGTTTCCGGCTGATCGGATATGAAATCCAAAACCAGCAGAACCTGCCGCTCCACATGGGGACTGAAAAAGGGATCTCGGCTTTTAAAACCCGCTGGGGGCATACTTTTCGGAACCGTCCGTGAGGATTGGGCCCTGGCCATGAATTGAGCAAATTTCTGAATTCGCCTTTTCAAAAACGGCAGGTCATATTGAAAAGAGGAAAGTTTTACCTGGCAGGCCAGCGCAGCATACGGGTTGATCTCAAAACCGATCACTTGGTAGCCTCGCCTGAAGCCTTCAACCAGAGTAGTGCCCACACCGGCAAAGGGATCGCAAATCCTGGCTTGCTTTGAAGAAGAGGGGATCAGAGAATCAAACACTTCATCCACAAAGGATGAAGAAAAGCCTGCAATCCAAGGGACCCAACGATGCAAAGGCTCGGCCCGATTTTGGCTAAACGCGGTGTCCCCAAAACCCTTCTCCTTAAAGAACTCCCCTTGCTTCCAAGGCCGAGGCCCTCGGTCGCTCGGTTGGGTTTGAGGTCGGGGAGCAATAAATGATTCCCCCTGCTCTCCCTTTAGCCACTCCTCCAAGGCCGCCTTCAAAAACCGCCATTCTCTGCCCGCCTTTTGGCAAGGAATCCGATTCTGCCGCGCCATCTCGCCCAAGGTCTTTTCGCTGACCCGGATAAACCGTGCCGCCTCGCTCAAAGCCATCACCTGGGGAAATTCAACTTCCGAGCGATTCATGGATTAACCTCCGGTATCTTCCTTTAGCTTACCTTATCATAAACTAAAATTTTATCAACTCTTTCTCCCTCGCGCTCGAAAGAAAAAAGAGCCTGTATCTTCCAAGCAAGGTCTGGTAAAATCTTCGCCGGAAAGAGGCAGGTAGCACCCGGCCTTCATCCCCTTAAAAATGTCTCGCCCTCGAAATAAGGTTCTCGATCTTGATACCGCCTACGCCCGGGCCCTCTATCACGCCTGCGGGCTCAGCGATCAAGAACTTAATCGGCCCCTGGTGGCCGTGGTCAATAGCTTTGCCGAGAGCGTGCCCGGACACGTTCACCTGGCCCGGCTCGCCCAAGAGGTCAAGGCCGGCATCCGCCGTGCCGGCGGCACCCCCCTGGAGTTCAATACCATCGCCATCTGCGACGGCATCGCCCAGGGGCCGGGGATGCACGCGGTCCTGGCCAGCCGGGAGGCGATCGCGGCCTCGGTCGAGCTTACGATGCGCGCGCACCGCTTCTCGGCCATGGTGCTCCTGGCTACTTGCGACAAGGTGATACCCGGCATGCTCCTGGCCGCGGCCCGGCTCGACCTGCCCACGGTCTTCTTGCCCGGCGGCACCATGAAGCCCGGCCGCGTGCACGGCCAAACCCTGGTGGCCTCCGACGTCAAAGAAGCCATCGGCCGGCTTCAGGCCGGCCAGCTCAGCGCCCGGGAATTCCGGGAGATCGTGGCGGCCGGCTGTCCCGGACCCGGCGCTTGCTCGATGATGGGCACGGCCTGCACCATGGCCGTGGTTACCGAAGCCCTGGGCCTGGCCCTGCCCGGCGCCGCCACCGCCCTCGCGCTCTCCCCGGAGCGCCGCGAGCTCGCCCGTCGCAGCGGCATCGCGGTCATGCGCCTGCTCCAGCGCCGGCAGACCGCGCGCAAATTCCTCACCCCGCAGTCTCTTGAGAACTCGATCCGCACCGTCCTGGCCGTGGCCGGCTCGACCAATGCCGTGCTCCACATCCTGGCCCTGGCCCACGAAGCGGGGCCGCCGCTGAGCCTGGCCGACTTCGACCGCCTCAGCCGGGAGACACCCACCCTGGCCAAGTTCAAACCCTCCTCTACCGTCACCATTGCCCAGTTCCACCGCGCCGGCGGCGTGCCCACAGTGCTGCGTGGCCTCAGCCGGCTGGTGCAGGGCCGCGCGCCCACGGTCAGCGGCCAAACCATCCAGGAGGTGGCCCGGAATTCTTTGCCGACCGGTCCCCTGATCCGATCCCTCCTGGATCCGATTGCTCCCGAAGGCGGAATCGCCGTGTTGTCCGGCTCCTTGGCCCCCAAAGGCGCGGTGGTCAAGCCGGCAGGGATCGTGCCGGCCATGCACGTCCATCGCGGACCCGCGGTGGTCTTTGAAAGCGAAGAAGCGGTGCGCGATCATCTGAGGAAGAAACGGGTGCGGCCGGGCTCGGTGCTGGTGATCCGCTACGAGGGCCCGGCCGGCGGCCCGGGCATGCGCGAGCTCAGCATCCCCGCGGCCATGCTGGTGGGCATGGGGCTCGGCGACCGGGTGGCGATGGTGACCGACGGCCGTTTTTCCGGCGCGACCCGGGGACCGTGCATCGGCCACGTGGCGCCCGAGGCCGCGGCCGGCGGCCCCATCGCCGCAGTCCAGAACGGCGACCTGATCGCGATTGATATCCCGGGGCGACGGCTCGAGCTCCTGGTCTCCGCCTCGGAAATCCTTCGGCGCCTGAAAAAGGCCAAACCGCGGAAGCCCTCCATCCCGCCCGGTTTTCTCCGCCTCTATGCTGAGCGAGTCTCCGGAGCGGAGTTGGGGGCCATCTTACGCTAGATGGTGGAAGTGCCGGCCTCCTGGGCCGAGGCCAGGGATTTTCATTGACAAGTCTCAAAGGTTAGGGTATAGAAAAGCTGCACTCGAAGAAAAGGGGGGGCATTGATGAAACGTTTGGCGTGGATGTGGGTTCTTGCCATCCTGATGGTTCTGGCGGTGCCGGTGGCATGGTCTCAAGAACAAGAAGAAGAGAAGGGACAGGAGCCGGCCAAGGCCGCGGAAGAAGAGTCGGCGGAAAAGCCCGAGTCGAAAGAGTCCAAGGTCGCAGGCACGCCCTATATTTATTCCGGACCGGACACCGGGGTGGGGGCAGGCTTTGCCATCATCTACCGCGATCTGGCCGGCAAGGTCGGCCGGGACACCAGCTTTTCTGCCAGCTTCACCCAGAGCCAGTATCAAGAATTTTCTGTGGATTGGACCGAACCGGACATCATTCGCAAAGGACCCCGGCTCAACCTCTACGCCAATTTTGAAAACAAACCGGCGCGCCGCTTCTATGGTTTCGGCAACGACACCAGCAAGAAGGACGTCTGCAACTGGGGCTGGACCATGTATGAGCTCCGGCCGCGCGTGATCCTCCCGCGGGACGACGCCCAATGGCGCGCGCGCCTTCAATACTCTTACCAATACGCGATGCCCAAGGACGGGACCCTGGAGGATTCCGAGGACTGGCGCTATTCGCGGCCCATCTCGGAGCAGTTTTCCAAGCTCTATAACAGCAGCGAGTTTGACGGCGGCGCCACCGCCGGGCCAGGCATCTATTTGATCCATGACAACATCAAAGATCGGTTCCCCATCGGCGGCGGCCGCTCGGAAAAGGTTTTCCCGGTCTCCGGCGGATACCAGGAATTATTTTTTAATTACAACGGACCCATGTTTGGCTCCAGGTTTGAATATTATCTGGCCCAGGCCGATATCCGGCAATACTTCGGCTTTTTCAAGGACAACACCGTGCTCGTGCTCCGGGGCAAAATGATCGCCACCTTCGGCGAGGTGCCCTTCTGGAACCTGCCCTCCTTTGGCGGCGGCAATGACTTGCGCGGCTTTAACGACGGCCGCTTCCGGGGCAAGGATTCCACCCAATACAATATTGAGCTCCGCCAGGGCATTGCCCCCAATTTCAAATGGCCCCTGCTCGGGGGCAGGTTTAATATCACTTACCCGTTTCTCTTCGCCTTCTTCGAAGCCGGCCGGGTTTACGACTCTTACACCGACCTCGGCGCGGAATGGAACAAGGATTACCATCCCTCTTACGGCGGGGGCTTGCGTTTCATTATCAGCCCCAGCATTGTCATCCGGTTCGAATGGGCCTACAGTCCGGAGTTCGCCCCAACCCTCGGCTCCATCTATTCTTCCCTGATCCTTAATGAAGGCGAGCCTTTCTAGTCCGGGGCGGATGGGTCAAACCCGCCGGCGGCGCAAGGCGAGGAGGATGAGACCATGACCAATTTTGGACCCACTCCCCTCGGACCCGGTTCACCGGGCCCGGGTTCTTATCCGCCCATGCCTCCCGGAGGCTACCCGCCCGGGACCCAGCCCCCCAGCTCGGCCTGGAAGTATGTGCTCATGGGCTGCGCGATCGTGGTCCTGCTCGGGATCGTAATCAGCGCCGGCACCTGTTACTACCTGGGCCAGAAAGGGCCGGAGTTGGCCCAGTCGGTCATGAAGATGGCCAAGCCCACCTACCTGAACATGCTCACGCCCGACCACACCGCGGAGGAGCGCGAGAATTTTTCCAACCATCTCGATCGGCTTTTTGAGGCCCTGGGCCAGGATGGCCTGATGAAGTTCGGGGAAAAATATTCGGCCAACTTCCAAGAACTGCAGGAGATCTCCGAGGACCAGCGGATCACGGTGGAGGAAAGCCAGGACTGGTGCGAGCACCTGGACCAGACCATGAGCGGCCAGCCAGCCGGCCAGGAAGAAGGCGAGGAATTTCCGTTCTAAGCCGGGTTACCGCTCTGCCTATTTTTTGCGAAAGCACCCCACCAGGCCGATGCCGAAGGGCAGGCGGTTGAAGAGGTTGTCCAGCCGGAAGACCTGGGCCAGGCCCTGGGAGACCCAGGGGTGAACGCCGATCCGGGTGGACACCGAGCTGGCGCGGGCTTCTCCTTCCAGGTGATGATGCCTTCGCAGCCAGGGCAGATAAAACAGCCGGTGAAAAAGGTAACCCAGCGGCCAGCCCCAGTAGTGGATGATCTGGGCCTGGAAGCCGCTGGTTTCAAAAAGTTGTTCCAACTCATCCGCATTGTAGAGCCGGCAGTGGCCGGCCCAGTCGTCGTTGAGGTCCCATTTCTTCGACTCCGCCGGGACTGAGACCACGCACACCCCGGCCGGCTTGAGCAGGCGATGAAACTCTTGGACCAGGGCCTGGTCGTCCTGGAAATGTTCGATCACCTCGCCGGCCACGATCCCGTCAAAGGCGGCGTCGGCTAAGCCCGAGTTTGGAAGCGTGCCCTGCTTCAACTCCACCCGCTCGCGGTAGGGGAAGGCTTCCAGGGTTCGCGCCAAAAGGGCGAGGCAATCCGCGGAAGCGTCGAGCGCGAGCACCGAGTAGCCGAGCGCGGCGAGCTTCCGGGTCAGGGTTCCGTCGCCGGCCCCGGCGTCGAGGATCCGGCCCTGGGGCAAGGCCGTCTGCAACAACTTCAGCATCAGCGCCTCGCGGAACTGGTGCTTGGGCCCGCCGGTGGGCATGTCGCCCCAGCGGCGGGGAGCGTTGGGCTTTGGCTGCTTCATTTTCTCAAAAAACCAGCTTATCATAAGTTATTCCGGTATAAAAACCGCTTTCGCGCTTCGGCGCGGAGGTCCTTTTCGTTGACACGCCACCTTGATTTTGCGATTATGAACTCATGCTGTTTGCCGGAATTGATGTAGGTTCTCTTTCGGCGAAAGTGATCCTGCTGGACGAGAGCCGAAAGGTGGTGGGAGAGGCGATTACTCTGACCGGCGCGAGCAGTATCAAGGCGGCGGAGCGGAGTTATGCCGAGGCGCTGGCCCAGGCGGGCGCGCGCCGCGAGGACGTGGCGGTGGTGGTTTCCACCGGCTACGGTCGCGACCGGATTCCATTCGCCCATAAGCGGGTGACCGAGATCTCCTGCCATGCCAAGGGCGCTTCGGCGCTGTTCCCGGAGACGCGCACGGTCATTGACATCGGCGGCCAGGACTCCAAGGTGATCCGGGTGGACGGCAACGGCCGGGTGCAGAGCTTCCAGATGAACGACAAGTGCGCGGCCGGCACCGGCCGGTTTTTAGAGGTGATGGCCCGGGCCTTGGAGGTGGAGCTTTCGGAAATGGGACCTTTGAGCCGGCAAAGCCGGAACCGGATGACGGTGAGCTCGGTCTGCACGGTGTTTGCCGAGAGCGAGGTGGTGAGCCTGATCGCCTCGGGCGCTCAGCGGGAGGACATCATCCGGGGGATCCACGCCGCGATTGCGGACCGGACCCGCAGCCTGGCCGGCCGGGTCGGGATCGAGCCGGAGGTGACCATGACCGGCGGGGTGGCCAAGAACGCGGGAGTGGTGGCCGAGCTGAGCGAGCGGCTGGGCCTTCGGCTCAACCTGCCCGAGGAGCCGCAGACCGCGGGCGCCCTGGGAGCCGCCTTGTTCGCCTGGGAGCAAGGGATGAATAAATGACCCAAGAACGCCTCCTGGTTTTCGACGCTTCCTACGAGCGCATGGACCAGGCGCTGGAGCAGGTGGTGGAAGGTCTGGACCTGGGAAGTTGGCTCGCGGCCACCCGCGGCAAAAAAGTCTGGATCAAGCCCAACATGCTCGGCCTGTTCAAGCCCGAGCAGCACTGCGCCACCCATCCCTCCCTGGTGCGGGAGCTGGTCAAGCTGTTCAGCGCCGCCGGGGCCGAGGTCATGGTCGGCGATAACCCGGGCGTGGGCGGCTACGGGCTCAACGAGAAAGTGGCTCGCCGCACCGGGATCCTGGCCGCGGCCGACGGCTGCTTCCGGAACGCGAGCGCGAAGCCCAAGGAAATCGAAATCCGCTCCCGCTTCTTCACCAAGATGGTGGTCTCCGAGGAAATGCTCCAGGCCGACCTGGTGATCAACGTGCCCAAGCTCAAGACCCACTCGCTCACCGTTCTCACCGGCGCGATTAAAAACATGTTCGGGATGCTCATCGGCGGCTGCAAGGGCCAGGTCCATGCCCACGCCAGCCGAATGGAGGAGTTCAGCGAGGCGCTGGTGGACCTGTATCAGATCCGGCCACCGGAGCTGACGATCGTGGACGCGATCATGGCCATGGAAGGCAATGGCCCCAGCGCCGGGAAGCTCCGCCCCCTCGGCAAAATCATGGCTTCCCGCAACGGGGTGGCCGCGGATCTGGCCGCGGCGGCGCTCACCGGCGCGGACCCGAACTCTCTCCATTTTCTGCGGATCGCGCAAGAGCGCGGGCTCGGCCCCCGTTCGCTGGCGGAGCTGGACGTGCAGGGCAAGCTCAAGCCCGCGGCCCGCTTCAAGCTGCCGACCACCATCCAGCGCTTCGGGTTCCTCGGCCAATGGTTCAACGACTACTTTTACACCGCCTTGCTCCGTCCCACTTTGGGCCTGCAACAAGATCAATGCAGCCAATGCCGGATTTGCGCGGACCATTGCCCGACCGGGGCCATGCAGATGGCGGACTATCCCTGGATTGACCAGGACAAGTGCATCCGGTGTTTCTGTTGTCACGAACTCTGTCCGGAAAACGCCTGGGAGTTCCGCGGGCTGATGCGCCGATTAAGTGCCAGGCGACTTTAGCGAGTGGGGCCGGGTTTTAAACCCGGCCCGCGAGGAGAAGCCATGATTGAGATGATCGCTTTCGAGAGAGCGCGTTCGCTGGTGCTGGGGTCGGTGCATCCGCTGGCGAGCGAGCGGGTGGAGGTGACCTCCGCGGGCGGCCGGGTCCTGGCCGAACCGGCCGCGGTTTTAGTGGACTTGCCCTCCGCGCGGATTGCCACCCGGGACGGTTTTGCCTTGCGGGCAAAGGAAGCGGACCCCCGGCGCAAACTCAAGGTCCGGGGCAGCGCCTTTGCCGGCTCTCCTTATCCGGAGCCGCTGGCTCCGGACGCGGCGGTGCGCGTGACCACCGGCGCGGTGGTCCCGGAAGGCGCGGATACCGTGGTCCCGGACGAGGAGGTTTTGCGCGAGGGCGAGGAAATCCGGGTTCCGGGTTCGCTCGCGGTCAAGAGCTTTATCCGGGAACAGGGCGAAGAACTCCAGACCGGCCAGCCCCTGTTCCCGGCGGGCACGGTGATTGACCCGCCCATCCTCAGCCTGCTGGTCGCGGCCGGACATGGGGAAGTGAAGGTGACCTGCCAGCCCCGGGCACGGGTCCTGGCCATCGGCGATGAGCTCCGTCCCCCGGGCCGGCCACTCTTGCCGGGCCAGACCTATCCGAGCGTGGCCTGGGCCATCGCCGCGGCTTTACGGCAATTGGGCATGGCCGAGGTGCGGGTGGAGCTGTGCGCCGACGAGGAAGACGCGATCCTGGAGTGTCTGCCCGAGCCGCTGGCCGCGGACCTGATCGTGACCTTGGGCGGCACCGGCCGCGGGGACCGGGACGTGGTCATCTCCGCTCTTGAGAACCGGGGTTGCGGGTTCGAGTTCCGGGGCATCAAGATGCGGCCCGGCCATTTCACCGCTTTTGGGTTGCTCCGCGAGGTGCCGGTGCTTTGCCTGCCCGGCGGGCCCTCAGCGGCGGAGGCGGGCTTTTACCAGTTTCTGCGGCCGGTGCTCCTGAAAATGCTGGGCCGGCATCGGCTCGAACTTCCCTCCATCCGGGCCAAGCTGGCGGAATCGGTCAGCTCACCGAAGGGGCAATACCATTTGATCCGGGGCCGGCTGGAGCGAAAAGAGCGGGAGGAGTGGTTCCATCCGCTTCACGAAACCGGCGTGCACCAGGAGCTGCGCCTGTCCAACGGATACCTGGCCGTGGCCGAGGCGGTGGAGCATCTGGGCGCCGGCTCCGAAGTCGAGATCGAATTGATCCGGGAACCCTGGTGAAAATCCCGAGCTTCCAGGAGGCTGCGACCATGAAACCCGCCCGCCGCCTGCTGAAAATGCTTTCGGCCCTGGTCCTGATCCTGCTCGGCTCGTGCCATAGCTGCAACCATCGGCCCCCGCCACGCACCCCGGCGCCCGAACCGGGCCTCTCGGATCCATACGCGGCGTTGCGGGAAGAAATGGTGCGCGATCAGATCGAGGCGCGGGGCATCAATGACCCCAAGGTCCTGAAAGCCATGCGCACCGTGCCCCGGCAGGAGTTCATTCCCGAAGCCGGCCGCAGCCGGGCCTACGGGGACCACCCGGTGCCGATCGGCTATGGCCAGACCATCAGCCAGCCATACATCGTGGCCTTCATGACCGAGGCGCTCAAGCTGAAGGGGCAGGAGAAGGTCCTGGAAATCGGCACCGGCTCCGGCTACCAGGCCGCGATCCTGGCCGAGATCGTGCCGGAGGTCTATTCCATTGAGATCTTGTGCGAGCTCTTAAAATTCGGCCGCCAGAACCTGGACCGCCTGGGCTACCAGCGAGTCATCACCCGGTGTGCGGACGGTTACCAGGGCTGGCCGGAGCATGCGCCGTTTGACGCGATCATGGTCACCGCGGCGCCGGACCATGTCCCCCAACCCCTGATGGACCAGTTAAAAGTCGGGGGACGGCTGATCCTGCCGGTGGGGGCCTTTTTCCAGGAACTGTTGCTGATCACCAAGACCGAAAAAGGGATCGCAAAACACTCCTTGCTCCCGGTCCGCTTTGTCCCCATGACCGGGGAGGCGGAACGGAAGAATTAAGGGGTTGTCTATGAGAAGGTAACTTTCCTAAATACCAGTGGAATTTACCGCCGACCTGAGTTACAATACACTATCTTTTTCAAGGGGCACCAACACTTTGGCCGTCTCCAATAAGAAACGCAAATGGATTCTCCGCAACTACCCCGCTCTCCCGATTCCTGACATCGCTCAACAACTCGGGCTGAAAGAGCGGGAAGTGGTGGCGGTGCTGGAAGAAGCCGGCAAGGCCATCAGCGGCTATGCGGGGGAAGCCGGGCCCCTGGCGCCGCGGCAGTCCGTGCCCATCGAGTGGTGGGCGGTCCTGATCGTGGTGCTGTTCACCGGCCTGATCTACTTCAACAGCCTGCAGAACGATTTCCATTACGACGATATCCACTCGCTCAAAGACAACCTCGATATCCGTTTCCTTTCCAACATCCCCAAGTTCTTCACCCACCCGGAAATGTTCAGCTCCCGGCCCAGCGTGATGATGCCCCGGCCGCTGCTCCTCATCACCTTCGCCTTCAATTACGCCTGGACCCAATACCAGCCCTGGAGCTGGCTCCTGGTCAACTACCTCTTCCACATCGGCAACGCCGTCCTCGTCTATGTCTGCATCTGCCACCTCCTCGGCCGGCGCCGCACCGCGCTCCTCGCCGCCCTGCTCTTCGCCTGTCACCCGGTCAATACCGAAACCGTCAACTACATCAATTGCCGGTCCTCCCTGATGGCCGACATGTTCATGATCCTCACCATCTACTTCTTCTTCCGCTCCAAGCTTTTAAACCGGGCCGGCTTTTTCTATGCCTCGCTCGGGGCCCTGGCCGCCGGGCTCCTGACCAAGGAAGAGGCGTTCATGGCCCCCTTCATGATCCTGGCTTTGGACTGGCTCTACTTCTCCCGGCAGGACCGACAACCCTGGGGTCCCCGACTCCTCCGGCGCTACCTGCCGCTCCTCGGCGTCCTGGTCCTCTATCTCCTTTACCGCCGGGGGATCCAGGGCTTCACCATAATCAACGTGAAATACCCTTCCGGCATCATCTTGCTCAATCTGAAAACCCAAAGCCGGGTCCTGATCCATTACCTGAACCTCCTGCTCTTCCCCATTCACCTCAACTCCAGTTACGAAAACATTGATTACCCCCGCTGGATCAAAGACTATGTCCTCTTTGCCTGGCTCTTCCTCGGAGGACTGGTGCTCCTGGCCTTCTCGCTCCGCCGCAAGCTGCCGGCCGTCGGCTTCTTCGTGGCCACCTTCTTCCTGGCCCTCGCCCCCACCTCCAGCGTGATCCGCTTCAATGCCTTTCTCAACGAGCACCGCCTCTATATACCCTCCCTGGGTTTCTGCATCCTCCTCGCCCTGGCCCTGGAAAAACTGGAGGATCTCAAGCCCCGGATTCATCTCTCCGCCCTGGTCTGGCGCAACCTGGTCAACAGCCTGGCCGTGCTCATCTTCGTCTGCTTCGCCGCGCTCGCGGTCTCCCGCAACTTCCTCTGGAAGACGGACATGATCCTCTGGCGCGATACCGCCCGCAAGTCGCCGATGAAGGCGCAGGTGATCTCGGACCTGGGCAACGCTTTTTACCGCAATATCCCGCCCACGGCCGACCCGGGCCAGAGCCGCGAACTCGACCGGGCGGAGCAGCTTTACAAGTGGTCCATCCGGGCCGATGAGCGCTACTTCAAGGCCTACCACAATCTGGGCACGGTCAATTACTCCCGGGGCGTGAGCGCCGAGCGCCGGGGAGACCAGGAAGCCGCCAAGGCCTATTGCGAGAAAGCGGTCAGCTACTTTGAGGATGCCCTTCAAATCAGCGGGCGCAATGCGGAGACCTGGAACGACCTCGGCTCCACCTTGATCAAGCTGAAACGCTTCTCCGAAGCCGAAGCCTGTTACCGGAAAGCCGCCGCTTACGATCCCCAATTGTATAAGGCCATGATCAACCTGGGCGTGGTTCTCTACTACCAGGGCCGGGGGCTGATCGAGAAAAATCCCGAGGCCGCCTTCGCCATGTTTGATGAGGCGATCCGCTGGCTGGAAAAATCCCTGACCGTTTACGACCGCGATTCGCTCTCCTGGTATTACCTGGGCCAGCTTTACCTCGGCATTTACAAGAAGCCGGACCAGGCGGTCCGATACCTGAAAAAAGCCCTGGAACTCGATCCCAACAATGAGATGTATCGGAAGTTTTATATGCAGGCGCAAAGTCTCGCCTCCCAGCCGGCCCCTTCTCCCTAAGATATGAGCCGATGGCCAACCCTGCCTGGTTCGTCTGCATCCTCGGACTCCTCACCATCTTTTTCCACCTCCTTCCCCTGCTCGGCCTCTCCGGGCTCTGGGGGCTGGACGCGCCGGCCTATCTGCCCCGAACCTTCAGCCTGGCCTGGAGCGCGCTGGCGGCTCTGCTCTTGCTGCCGCCTCTGGCCGAGCGCTGGCTTCCCCACGGGGGACACCATTCAGATGGTGTCCCCACCGCTCCCGGCTCTTCCTGGAATCGCGCCTGGTTGATCGCGCCGGCCGCTCTCATCTTCTTTCCGTTCCTGGCGGTGGCCACGCCCTTGCTCGGCGACGGGCTGGACCGGATGGCGGCCCTCGCCCGGGGTTTAAAAGCGCTGCGCGGCCAGCCGGCACCCCTGGATATTGCGCTCCATCTCGCCCTTTTCCACCTGGCTCCCTGGGTCCCCCTGGGCAAGACCGCATTCTTCGCCGCCTGGAAAACCTACCGGATCCTCTCTTACCTGGCCGGCGCATTCGCGCTCCTGGCCGGGTGGGCCCTGGCCCGGCACTGGGGAACTTCCGCCTGGCAAAAGGCGCTGGTCTTCGGCGGAATCTTGGGAATGGGCACCACCCTCCTCTTTTGCGGCTACCCGGAAAACTATTCCCTGCTCGCCGCCATGCTCTTGATCCACCTTTGGCTCCTGGACCGCTCCTTGCAGCCGAACCGGTCCCCCCGCTGGCCCCTGCTCTCCCTGCTCGTGATGATCGGCCTCCACTTCTTCGCCCTGCTCCTCCTGCCCCCCACTTTCTATGTCCTCTTCCGCTCCGGCCGCTGGCGGCCCGGTCGAGCCATCCTGGCCCTCCTGATCGGAGTCGGACTCGCTTTCTTAGCCTTCCTCCTCCTCATGCTCGAACGCCACTACCGCGGCACCGCCGCCATTTTTCTGGCCCCGGACCAAATCTTTTCCGCTTCCCGCCTGCTCGACTTCTTCAACCAGCAGTTCCTGGTCTGCCCGGCATTGCTTCCGCTTCTGTATCTTGCTCTAAAAAAGCGGCACCGGTTTCCAACCGGTGACCTTATTCCAGAAAAACCTTTTCGCCGCCCCATCCTGAACTACCTCGCCGGCGCCTCGCTCATCTGGCTGGTTTTCTTTTACGCGCTCCGGCCGGTCCTGGGCGCCGGGCCGGACTGGGACTTGTTCAGCCTGCCCGCCCTGGTCTATACTCCCTGGCTGCTCTTGCGCGCCCGCGATACCATTTCACATACGCCGCGAGGACGCTACTTGGCATGGGCGGTCCTGGTGGTCAGTTTCTACCACACCATCCCCTGGATCGCGGTCAACGCCCGGCACGATGCCTCCATCGCCCGATACGAAAACCTGCTTTTCGGGCTGGAAGGCAACAACCCCTGGGCGGCCGGCTATGGCTGGCTCAAGCTGGGAAAATACTGGCAGCACCTGGGCCGGACCGAGGCGGCGCTCAGCGCTTATGATCGCAGCATTGCCGCCAACCCGGATTACTCGGTCCTTTACCGGGAGATCGGCCAGCAGATGCTCGAGCTCGGCCGCTTGGACCTGGCCGTCGAGCGTTTTCAGGGCTTCCTGGAGCACAACCCCACCAACCCCGGGTCTAAGCCGGCCTTGGCCAAGGCGCGCAAACTCTACGCCAAGCACCTGGAATGGCAGGGCCGCGGGCAGGAAGCCGCGGCCCAATACCAGGCCATCCTCGATCTCTACCCCGGTCAACCCGAAGCTCAGGCCGGCCTGGCGCGGGTCCGGGCGAAACTCCAGGCCGGGGAGGCAAAGCAGCCATGACTAAAAGCTACGGGCGGTTTCTTCTGCTCGGCTTGCTTCTGTGCGGCTGCCTTTCCCGCTCCCAGCCCTTCACCCCCGGCGTGCTCCGCTTTAATCTGCTCACCGAGCCGCCCACCTTGGACTGGTCGCTGGCCGCGGACAGCGCCTCCATCTGGGTGCTCAACAACCTCATGGAAGGCTTGACCAGTTATGACCGCGGCCTCAACCCCATCCCCGCCCTGGCCGAGCGCTGGGAAATCCTGGAGGGCGGCTTGCGCTACCGGTTTCATTTGCGGCCGGGAATCCTCTGGTCCGACGGCGTGCCGCTCCGCGCCCGGGACTTCGTTTATTCCTGGCGCCGGCTGGTGGACCCCAGGACCGCTGCCCAGTATGCTTACTTCCTCTACGACGTGAAAAACGCGCGGGCCATCAATTCCGGCGAGATCCGGGACCTCGAGCAACTGGGGGTGAGAGCGCTGGACGACCTCACCCTGGAAGTGGAACTGGAAAAGCCCATCGTCTTTTTTCCCAGCATCACCACTTTTATCGTCACCTTTCCCCTGCGCCGGGAGATCATCGAGCGTTGGCCCGAATCCTGGTCCGAGCCGGAGCATATCGTCACCCTGGGCCCCTATCGCCTGCAAGAGTGGCACCACGAATACAAGCTCGTCCTGGAACGCAACTCCACCTATTACGGTCCCCGGCCCTCGCTGGACCGCATCGTCTTTTACATGATCACCGAGGCCTCCAGCGCGCTCACCCTCTACGAGACCAACAGTCTTGATTTCCTGCCCCAAGGCTCGGTGCCTTCGGTCGCCATCCCCTTCCTGCGCGGCAGCCCGGAGTTTAAGAGCTTTCCTTATCTGGGCAGCTACTATTACGGATTCAACGTGAAGAAGCCGCCGGTGGACAACGCGCTCGTGCGCCGGGCGCTGTGCCTGGCAGTGGACCGGAGCAAGATCCCGGAGATCCTCAAGGGCGGCCAGATCCCCTGCTCTTCCTGGATCCCGCAAGGCATGTTCGGCCACAATCCCGGGATCGGCTTTCGCTTCGATCCGGAGCGGGCGCGCCAGTTCCTGGCCGAAGCCGGCTACCCCGGCGGCCGGGGATTCCCCCGGCTGACCATCGCCTTCAACACCGACGAGGGCCACAAGCTGGTCGCCCAGTTCATCCAGCAGCAGTGGCGCGAGCACCTGGGGATCCCGGTGGAGCTGAACAACATGGAATGGAAGGTCTATCTGAAAGAGCTGGAGCAAGACCCGCCCCAGGTCTTCCGCATGGGCTGGATCGCCGATTACCCGGACCCGGACAACTTCATGGCCATCTTCACGTCCTCGAGCGGCAACAACCACACCGGGTGGAAGAGCCGGGAATACGATGAGCTGATCGCCCGCGCCGCGGTGGAGCCTGATCGGGAAAAACGCCAGGCCCTTTACGACCAGGCCCAGCGCCGGCTCGGCGAGACCGAGATCGCCATCCTGCCGCTCTACACCTACGCCCAGAACACGCTGCACAAACCCTGGGTCCAGAACTACCCGTTTAACGCCATGGACTTGGTCTATCTCCGGGACGTCCGGGTGGAGGCGCCGTGATTCGATTCCTGGTAGTTCGCCTGCTCAGCGGCGCGTTGGTGGTCTGGGTGGTGGCCACCCTCACCTTCTTTATCATGCACGCGGTGCCGGGCGGACCGTTCGATACCGAGAAGAAATTCCCGCCCGAGATCAAGCGCAACATCGAGGCCAAGTATCACCTGGACCAGCCCGTCTCCATTCAATACGCCTATTACCTCCGCGACCTGGCCCACCTCCGCTTCGGGCCCAGCTTCAAATACATCAACCGCCAGGTGCAAGACATCCTGCTCGATACCTTCCCGGTTTCCCTGGTCCTGGGTTTCTGGGCGCTCTGCTGGGCCGTGGCCGTGGGCGTCTCGGCCGGCGTGGTCTCCGCCCTGTGGCGCGACCGCGCCCTCGACCGGATCAGCATCTTCGCCGCCACCCTCGGCATCTCGATCCCCAACTTTGTGCTCGGCGCGCTCCTCATCCTCATCCTCAGCCACCGCCTCAAGCTCCTCCCGCCCGCGCTCTGGGAGGGCTGGCGCTACCTGATCCTGCCCGCGCTCACCCTCGGCGCCGGCCCGGCCGCCTACCTCGCCCGGCTCACCCGCTCCAGCGTGCTCGAAGTGCTGGAAAAAGATTACGTGCGCACCGCCCGGGCCAAGGGGCTCTCCGGCTTCACGGTGATCGGCAAGCACGTGCTCAAGAACTCGCTCGGCCCGGTGGTGACCGTGATCGGGCCGCTCACCGCCATGCTGGTGACCGGGTCCTTCATCGTGGAAAAGATCTTCTCGGTGCCGGGCATGGGCAAATACTTCATCACCGCGGTCACCAACCGCGATTATCCTTTGGTAATGGGCGTTACCATTGTTTACGCCGTGCTGATCGTGCTCATGAACTTTATCGTGGACCTGGTCTATACCTGGCTCGATCCGAGGGTGCGTCTGGATTAGCCCACCCTTTAAGAAAAGGGTGGGCTACAATAGGATTGGTAGGGGCAGGGCTTGCCCTGCCCGGACTAGCGATTAGAAAGCATACCGATGAAAGCGTTAGTATTCGACGGCCAACTGCAATTGAAAGCCCTCCCCGTGCCCAAACCCCAACCCGAAGAAGCCCTGATCCGCGTGATCCTCGCCGGCATCTGCAACACCGACCTGGAGATCACCCGGGGCTACATGGGCTTTCAAGGTGTGCTCGGCCACGAGTTCGTGGGCCGGGTCGAGTCCTGCGAGGACCCGGCCTGGGTCGGCAAGCGCGTGGTGGGCGAGATCAACCTCCCTTGCCGCGAGTGCCGTTTTTGCCGGGCCGGACTCGGTAACCACTGTCCCTTTCGCGCCGTGCTCGGCATCCTCCACAAGGACGGCTGCTTCGCCGAGTATCTGACTTTGCCGATTGCGAACCTCCACGCGGTCCCGGACGCGGTGCCGGACGAACAAGCGGTATTCGTGGAGCCGCTGGCCGCGGCGCTCGAAATCCTCGAACAAGTGCCGGTGCAAAATTTTCAGCAGTGCGTGGTCCTGGGCGACGGCAAGCTCGGCCAACTGATTGCCCGGGCGCTGAAGCCGCACTGCCATAATTTGGTCGTGGTCGGAAAGCACGAGAACAAGCTCGCGCTGCTGAAAGAGGTCGGAATCGAGACGCGCTCGCTCGTGGCCTTGACCGCACGGCTTCCGGCCGCGGAAGCCAAGCCCGACCTGGTGGTGGAAGCCACCGGCTCGCCGGCCGGCTTGAGCCTGGCCTTGCAACTGGTCCGGCCGACCGGCACCGTCGTGCTCAAGAGCACCTTCCACGGCCAGGCCAATCTAAACCTGACCCCCATGGTGGTGGACGAAGTCACCCTGGTCGGCTCCCGCTGCGGCCCCTTTGCCAAGGCCATCGCTCTTTTGGCTTCCGGCCAACTGAACCTTCAGTCCCTGGTCACAAAAACTTTTCCGCTTGAACATGGAATGCAAGCCTTCGCTTTGGCCAGAGACAAAAACGTTCTGAAAATTCTCCTCAAAGGATAGACTCATGAAGATAAAATTAATCCATCTGGTGTTTATGGTTTTAACGAGTTTGCCGCCGGTAGTTTTTGCCAAGACACCACCCGGTCCGGAATGGCCCGGCAGCGAAGGCATGGTCCTGCCCATCACCGAAAATTCCGAGCTCCAGGTGCTGAACAGCCGGCTCGGATCGCGCCTGCTTTTCAACGTCGCGCTCGCCAAAAAGCAAGTCGAGCTCGGCGCGATGGGCTTTGGCCAAAAAGGCGGGCTCCCTTTCATCTCCACTCCCCATTGCCGCGACTACGAGTTCATCGCCTCGCTCAACGGCCGGCGCTTGCTCCCCGCCTCGGCCGGTCCGTTGCTTTCCGACCAGACCCTCACCCTCGGCCTCACTTATTCCTGCTTCTCGGGCAAAACTCCGGAAGGCCTCGCGCTCACCCATTGCGTGGTCTCTCCCCACGCCTGGGCCAAAGAGCTCTCCGATGAAGCCGATCTTAAAACCGCGATCGCGCCTTTCTTCTATCACTTCCTCACCGTGGAGAACCCGACCGGCTCCACCCAAGCCGGCAGGTTGACCTTTGCCTTGCAAGGCGAGCTTGCGGAGAAGCGGAGCGGGCCGCTCGGCTCCCAGGTGATCGCGCTCCGGGAGCCGCGCACCAACGCGCTCAGCCGCAAGCCCCCGGAGCTGGCCCTGGCATCAGCCGAGCCGGACGCTCAAGCGCTGACCGCCGCCGAGCAGGGATTCTCGTTTGCCTTCGAGCTTAGGCCCGGCCAGCGCCAGACCCGGCTCGTGATCCTGGCCGGCTACACCGGCGAGCCGGTGATCAAGAGCAAGCGCGACGGCTCGCGCCACCGCTTCTACTACACCCGCTTCTGGAACTCCCTGGACGAGGTCCTCAGCTACGCGCTCTGCGAGCGGGCCGACATCCTCAAGCGCACGGCCCAGGCTGAGCGAACCCTTTCCGCCTCCCCGATGCCGCCGGAAAAGAAATGGTTCGCCGCGCTCACCTTCCACAGCTACCTCGCCTGCACCTGGCTGCTCACCCCCGCCGCCGGCCCCGGCGATCCGCGCTTTTATGTGTGGGAGGGCGCCTTCCGATTTTTCAGCACGGTGGACGTGGCGCACGAGGTCGAGGTGCTCGCCTACTTCATGCCCTGGACGCTCCGCCTGCAACTCTTAGAATGGGCCGTCAACTCGAAGAAGACCCGCTACGGCCCCTACCTGATGCACGACATCGGCTACGACCAGACCGCGGACATTTCCAGATACGAGAACCCGCTGGCCGGGATTCTCAAGCTCCCGCCCATGCCGGTGGAAGAAAACGCCAATTATTCACTTTTGCTCCTCTGGTATGAACACCTCACCCAAGACCGCGAAACCATCGCGGAGCTGGTCCCGACCATGGCCCGGATGGTGTTGGCCAACCGGGACCGGGACCTCGACGGCAACGGCATCGCCGACCAGGACACCGGCACCACCTTCGACGTCTCGGACGCGCTCCACCTGGCGCCCAACAACGTTTACCTGGGCATCAAGGAGCTGGTCGCCTATAGCGTGGCCGCGGACTTCTGCGACCGTTACGGCTGCTCGGATCAATCCCCGGCCATGCGGGTCGAAGCGAGGAAAATCCTGGAGACCCTGAAGCAGGCGCGGGCGAAATACGGCTACCTGCCGGTGGCTTTGGACCAGAGCTACCAGGGGTGGGAGCAGCGCAGCGTGGTCCTGGGCGACGGGCTGCTTTACCCGGCGCTGACCGGATTTCGCTCGCCGGAAATGGATGAGCTGATCCCGATCCTGGCCGAGGATTTCGACCAAGCGGTCTCGCGGTCCACCCGGCCCTGGGGCGTGGTCATGACCGAGGGCGAGCCGGCGATCTTCTTTGCCAAGGTGATGGTGGAAGAGCCGGTGAGCCGGTATGCGTATGGCAAGCCCCTGCAGTTTTGGGAGCCGTTTTATCGGTTCAACCGGGACAATCCCCGCGCCTACAACGACGGCTGTTACTCGCTGACCGAGCCCTGGACCGGCTACGAGTATTCGCGGGGGGTGGTCTTGTTCTGGGAATTGCTGCCGCCGCCGGAGCGTTGAAAGCCGTCACTCGCCCGGGAGCTCTTCCTCGGAAATCACGCTGACGCCTTCTGCTTCCAGCAGAGCCGCAAAGACGCCCTTGCCCTCCACCAGCCGGCCGGCTCGATAAATCCGGCGGACCCCGCACGAGGGCGAGCGCTCTTTCAGAATTGCATGGGTGGCCCGGCCGTGCTTGACCAATTCCAGCGCCGCGCCGGCGCCGCGCCGGAAAGCCTCGGTCACGTCCGATCCGTCCGCCAGCTTGACCCGGGCTTCCTCCCGGAGCACGCGGCGGCCGTCACCGGCTTGGATCTCGGCCGGCGGCCGGGGGATGGGCAGTCCGGAGAGGAGCTCGGGGCAGACCAGGACCGCCTGCTTGTTCTTTAAGAACTCCATGACTTTAGGAGTCAACTTATGCCCGCCATTGTAGCGGCAGCGGATGCCGAGGAGACAGGCGGAAACGGCATAAACGGCCGGATGCTTGACGGGCAGCAAGTGTGGTCTAGAGAGGCACGCGCCTAGGGCGGCGGGTAGCGGGGCTTGCCGGAAATCTTGCCCACGTTCACGGTGATGCCCTCTTGCTGGAGGATCTCGCGGATGGCGCGGCTGATCTGGTCCCGGGTCAGACCCTGGGTTTCCTGCTCCAACTGGGCGGTGATCCGGTCGAGGCGGGCGATGGTGGCGGTGAGGCTGTCCACCGAGGCCAGGAGCTGATTGATCTTGTCTTTCACTTCCTGCTTTTGCGCGGGCTGGACCTGGCCCAGTTCCGAAGTGATGTTGTTAAGATCGCGGAGCACCACCTGGGCCTGATTCACCAGCGGCCGGGCCTCGCGGAGGGTCCCTTGCAGGTCCGCCATCATGGGCGAGATATTGCCCCGCACCTCGCCGGTGATGACCCGCAGGTCTTCGGAGATCGTGACCAGGTTCGAGAGCGCGGCCTTGAGCTTCTCCCGGTCGTCAAGCCCGAGCTGGTCCAGGAGGTCGGCCACCCGCTCGAAGATGTCAAAACCCTGGCTGAGCAGTTGCTCCAGGCGGGGCGGGTCCACGCCTCGCACCTCGGCGCCGTCTTCCAGCTCGGGAGAATCGGGACTGCCGGGCACGATCTCGATATACTTGCCGCCGATCAAGCCTTCGAAGTTGATGAAAAACTTGGAGTCCCGGCGGATCAGGTGCTTGGCGCGCTTGTCAATCAAGAATTCGAGCGAGAGCGAGACCGGGCCGCCGGGAAAGGGATGTCCGGCCTCGAAGAAGCGGATGGCGGCGACTTTGCCCACCTTGGCCCCGGCCACCCGGACCGGCGAGCCGAGCTCGATGCCGCCCACGTAGTTGTGGACGGCGTAGATGCGGAAGGTGGTGGAGAAGGGGTTGTAGTCGCCGAGCAGGAAAAGGAAGAGGATGACGAGGGCGACGGTAGCGGTCACCACCAGGCCGACTTTGACTTCCAGGCTGAAGCGGTTCATTGGATCACCACCTCCAAGATTTTATCAGCAACCACGTTGATGGTAAAGTCCAACAGGATGATGACCAGGATGGAAGTGACCACGCCCCGGGTGGTGGCCTCGCCCACGCCCTTGGCCCCGGCCCCGGCGCGAAAGCCGTAATAGCAGGCCGCGATCGGCACCACCGCGCCCAGGAGCAGGGCCTTGGCGATCAAGTTGAGAAAATCCTCCACCCCCACGAAATGGCCCATGGTGGTCAGGTAAGACTGGAAGTTGAACCGGGGCTGGCTGATCAGGAAGCCGGTGACAAAAGCCACGGCCACCCCGATCACCGAGAGCGCCACCTGCATGGCCAGGGTGGCGATGAACCGGGGCACCACCAGGTAATGCACCGGGTTGACCGAGAGCATTTCCAGGGCGTCAATCTGCTCGGTGTTCTTCATGCTGCTGATCTCGGCGGTAAAGCCGGCCCCGACCTTGGCCGCGAGCATGGCCGCGACCACGGTCGGGCCGAACTCCCGGAACATGAGGATGCCGGCCACCCCGGGCACGTATTCGAGGTTGTGGATCACCCGGCTGAGCTGGAAGTTGAGCTCGAGCACGGTGATCATGCCCAGGAATCCGAGCACCACCACGATCAGGGGCAGGGACTGCCAGCCCACGGTCAGGGCCTGGCGCAGGATCTCGCGGAGGCGGTAAGGCGGCCGGGGCACGAGCCACAGGGTCTGGATCAAGAGGACCATGCCGCCGCCCGTCACCTCCAGGAAGCGGAAGAGGTTGGAGCCGATGCCCTCCACCGTGATCCCCAGCCGGGCCAGGTAAAGGATCTGGGAAAGGGTGCGGCCGATCAGGCGCAAGGTCTTGTTCTCAACCCAACTCATGCTTCTCCCGGTTTAAAAGATGATCTCCTCGGCCAGGCCGTAGGTGAGCGCGGCCAGGCTGGCGATGATGTAGTCGGCCAGGAACACGGCGATGCTGCAATGCACCAGGCAGCGGTTGACCGCCTGGCCCACGGCCTCGGCCCCGCCCTCGGTCTTCATCCCCTGGTAGCAGGCGATGGTGGCGAGCAGGATGCCGAAGAGGATGCTTTTCAGCATCCCGGTGAACAGCGCCCAGGCCGCGGTCAGCTTGCGGATGTTGGCGAAGTAGAAGCTGAGATTGATGTCCAGGATCAGGTTGCCCACCAGGGCCCCGCCGAGCAGGGCCACGAGCAGTCCGAGGATGGTGAGCATGAAAATCATGGCCGACACGGCCAGGAACCGGGGCACCACCAGGAACTGGACCGGGTTGACGCCCAGGCAGCGGATGGCGTCCACCTGCTCGGTGACCTTCATGGTCGCCAGCTCCGCGGTGATGTAAGCCCCCACCCGGCCCACGATCATAATCGCCACCAGCACCGGGCCCACCTCCCGGAGCAGGCCCGAGGTGGTGATCCCGCCCAGGTAGACCTCGGCCCCGAACAGGCTCAAGGCATAGTTGAACTGGATCACCACCACTCCGCCCACGAAAAAGCCGGAGATGAGCACGATCGGCACCGAGCGCACGCCCACCTGATACATCTGGAGGATCATCTCCTGCACCTCGAACGGGGCCTTGAAAATGTGGCGCACGGTGGCGGCCAAAAACATGGCCATGGCCCCGATCTCCCGCAGAAAGGCCATGACGCCGATCTCGATCGGCCCGCGGATCCTCTGGACCTGGCGGGTGAGCACGGTCATGGCGCGGCCTCGGGCGCGGCCCGGCCTTCGACAAATTGTCGGACCAGGGGGTTCGCGCTGTGGAGAAATTGTTCCGGCCGGCTGACCTCGACCAGGCGGCCGTCGGCCAGGAGCGTGACCCGGTCGGCCACCCGGACCATGCTGATCAAGTCGTGGCTGACCACCACGCTGGTCACGGAGAGCTTCTCCGCCATCTCGAGCATGAGCCGGTTGATCTGCTCGGCGGTGAACGGGTCGAGCCCGGTGGTGGGCTCATCGTAGAGGAGGATGCGGGGCCGGAGCGCGATGGTCCGGGCCAGTCCCACCCGCTTCTGCATACCGTAACTGAGCTCCTGGGGCATCCGCTCCGCCACGTCCCCGGGCAGGTGAACCAGCGCCAGGTTCTCCCGGACCTGCGCCGCGATTTCTTCTTCGGAGAGGTCGGTGTGCCGGCGCAGGGCAAAGGCCAGGTTCTCGAACACGGTGAGCGAGTCAAACAGGGTGGGGAACTGGAAGACCATGCCGCATTTGCGGCGCACGCTCATGAATTGCGCTTCGGAAAAAGCCGTGACCTTTTCCCCGTCCACCCAGACCTGGCCGCGGTCGGCCCGGAGCAAGCCGACCAAAAGCCGGATGAGCACGGTCTTGCCCACCCCGGTCTGGCCCAGGATGAAAAAGCGCTCGCCCGGCTCGATGCGGAGATCAATCCCCTGGAGCACGGGGTGCCCCCCGAAGGACTTCCAGACGTCGCGGAACTCGATCATGAAGTGAACTCGGGCTGCAAGAACTGGCGGACTTCCGGGCGTTCGGAATCCTGGAGCGATTCGGGCGCGCCCAGGTCGAGGAGTCGGCCCTGGTGCAGGAGCAGGACCCGGTCCGCGATTTTTTTGACCACCAGGAGGGAGTTGCTGACCAGGAGCAGGGTCACCTTGAACTGGCGGCGGAAATCCAGGATCAGCTCGGCGATGGCGTCGGAAGTGATGGGGTCGAGCCCGGCGGTGGGATCGTCGCAGAAGAGCACCCGGGGCTCGCCGATCATGGCGCGGGCCAGCCCCACCCGCTTCTTCATGCCCCCGGAGAGCTCCCGCGGATAGAGGCCGCCGATCTCGCCCAGGTGAAGCCGGTCCAGGAACTGCCGCACCCGGCTCTGGATCTCGGCCGGAGCCAGGCGCTGGACCTCGCGCAACACAAAGCCGATGTTTTCGAGCACGGTCATCGAATCAAAGAGCGCGTTGCCCTGGAAGAGCATGCCCACTTGCCGGCGCACGCGGGCCAGGCTCGCCGGCGAGGCCCGGGTGAGGTTGGTGCCGGCCAGCACCACCTCGCCGGCCTGGGGGCGGATCAGGCCCACCGCGGTCTTGAGCACGGTGGTCTTTCCCGAACCGCTCGGCCCGATCAAGGCCACCGCCTCCCCTTCGGCCACGGACAAGTCGGCCCCGCGCAGCACGGCCGCCTGGTGAAAGCGGACCCCAATATCGCGCAGCTCAATCAAGCGGCTTTCAAAATATCACTCCGGCCCCGACGCGTCAATGCCTCGCGCCCTCTTCCCCACCCTCATTTTTTAACCGCGCCGCGTATTTTCGGTCTTCGTAGGGGCGCAATTGATTGCGCCCACCTCCCGGCAAGGGCGCGATAAATCGCGCCCCTACCCCCGGTTCACGGGAAAATGAGGGTGGGCAAGCTCGCGCCCGGCCTGCCGTCTCAACCCGTTAAGTTACAAGTAAGAACCTGGTTCTAAACGCCGCGTATAAAGCAGGAAAAAGACTTTGCTGGTCCGGGGCTTGAAGTCGGAGCGGGAGAGCTCGAGATTGTCCCAGCCGAAAAGCTCGGTGCGGAACCGGAAGCGCTCTGGGAGGCGGGGGTCAGCCAGGAGCGCGCGGTCGGTCTCCGAATGCCCGAGCTCTTCTCCGCCCGGATAGCGGTGGAGCATGACCACGATGCAGTAAGGGTTTTGCTCAAACAGGTAATCCAGATCCGCGGTCAGCGAGGCCAGGCCGGGCCTCTGCGCCAGGTGCCGGTCCACCAGGCCGTTGCTGTCCACGATCCGGTCCACATCGGAAAAGTAACCCAGGTAACCAATATCTCCGGCGGCCACGGTCTCGCTTCGCCAGACATGCTGCAAGACCCACCGGCTCATGCCCAGGTAATACCGGCCCTGATGCCGGTGCCAATCCTGGTCATAGGAAGGTTTCAGTTCATAAGCCCCGTAGCGAAACAGGCTGAGGCCGAGCATGGCCAAGACCGCGAGCTTGGCCGGGAGATACCGGCGCCAGGCCGGGACGGCCGGGTCCGGCCGCGGCGATTCCAAGTCCGCCATTCCCAGGATCGCCAGCGCGATGAAAAGCGGCATCAGGTGGACGAAGAAACGGAAGTCGGGCATCCAGTCGCCGCCTACGGCCAGGATAAAGAGCAGGTAAAAGCCGATAAAGATTGCCGGGGCCGCCAGGAGGTGGCCGGGACGGCGGGCAAGTCCGTAAGCACCCAGGCCGAGGAGGGCGACCAGGGGAAGATTGCCCCACTTGAGAAAAGACCAGAGGTAGAAAAGGCCTTCGCAGAGCGCGGCCCAGCCGAGGTCCACCTTGGCGTAAGCCGAGTTGGGGAAGAAGTTGTGGCCGAAATAGAAGTAGCGCCAGGAGAAATAGACGAGGTAAGGCGCCAGGAAGACGAGCAGGTTTTTCAAGTCGCTGAGAAAAGGCCGCTGGCGGTAGCGGATCAGGACCGCCAGCCGTCCGAGCACCAGCGCGGCCGCGACCAGGATGCCTTCGGGGCGGGTGAGAGCGGCCAGGAAGGCGACCAGGGCGGCCGCGTATCGCCGACCGTAGCCCTGGCCGAAACAGAGAAAGGCCAGGATCACCTCGAGCGCGAACAACGGGGTTTCCAGGCCGGAGACGGTCCAGATGATGAAAGGCAAATTCACGGCCAGGAGCAAGGCCGCGGCCAGGTCCAGGAAGTGGGTCAACGCCGGGTCCGGTAAAGACCTGGACCAGCGAAGGACCAGCAGCCACACCAGGATAATGGAAACCAGGTTGGCCAGGATGCCGGCGGTCCGGGAAATGAACTGCGGGCTTTTTCCGGCGGCCTGGCCGGCGGCCAAGAGCATGACCCAGAGGAAGTTGGAATAACCTTCCACCCGCTCCAGGCCCGGGCCCCGGTTGTAGGTCAGGCCGTGACCTTGGACCAGGTTGCGGGCGTAGCGGGCGGAGATGTAGGCGTCATCGGCCAGGTCGCCGCGTTCGTGGAGAGCGAGGGAAAGGTGCAGCGCCAGGATCAGGAGCAGGATCGGGATCCGAAAACGAAGCAGCCGGGAGGGAGCGGCCGGTTCGGACCTGGAGGGAGGGCCGATGGGGGAAGGCCCGGTCATGGCTGGATCATATACTTGAGAGTCCGGACCAGGCGGTTCATATCCAGCGGCTTGGTCAGATACTCGTCGCAACCGGCCTCAAACCCTTTGCGGATATCGTCCTTGGAAACGTGCCCGCTGAGCAGGATGACCGGAATATCGCGCAAGGCCGGCTCGGCCTTGAGGGCGGAGCAGAATTCCAGTCCGTCGAGCCAGGGGAGTTGGATATCGAGCAGGATGATGTCAACGGGGTTGGTCTCGATGGCGCGGCGCAGCTCGTCGTCGCCCGCCACCGCCACCACGCGCAACCCCTCTTTTTCCAGGATGCGGGCCAGGGCCTGGCAGAGGGAGCGCTCGTCATCCACCACCAGCACGGTGGCCGGCTCGCGTCGCTCGCGCATCTGCCGGTATTCCTCCAGGTTGACCACCTTACCCCGGAGCACCCGGTCGCGCCGCATCCTTTCGATCTGCTGAGAAAGTTGACGGGCCGAAAGCGCAAAGGGCGAAAAATTCACCCCTTCGCTCTTGGATTTGCCCCGGCTTTCGCTCATCACCAAAACCCCGCGGGAGCATCACCGCTCCACGTTTAGTCAAGATTTTAGCATTTAAGTGCTGAAACCGTCAAGCCCGCTGCCGAGCTGCCCTCCCTCAGTTTGTGACCGCGCCGCGTATTTTCGGTCTTCGTAGGGGCGCAATTGATTGCGCCCACCTCCCGGCAAGGGCGCGATAAATCGCGCCCCTACCCCCGGTTCACGGAAAAATGAGGGAGGGCAAGCGCTGCCGAGCCGAGGCAGATCCTGCCGGATCGGACCGCCAGCGGCTGCCTGATCCGGGTAGGGCTAAATTTTCTGGATGTAAAAGGGCGACGTCCAGGCCCGCTCCTGGCAATAGCTCTCTGGTTCCGGGGGATTGGAATAACAAGCGTCCTGGATCTCGGTCAGAGGCGCGGGCTTGGAGCCGTCCTGGGGATTGATCCTGGACTCGACCTCGCCGTCCGCCGGCTGGAAGGGATCGCAGTTGCGGCCGCTTTCCAAAAGCGCGATCGGCCGGCAGTTGTAGCCGGGCGTCGGCGACTGAATAATCCGAAAATAATATGCCACCCACCGGCCGGCCGGCTCCTTCTCAAACGCCGGGTCGCTCCAGGTCCACTCGACCTGGGCCTGGTTGAATTCCACCACGGCATAAGGATCCATGATCAAACCTTGGGGGTTGCCGGGCGAGCGCTCCAGGTTGGCCATCTGCGCTTCCTCCCGGGTCAGGGGCTGGAGCACCTTCACCACCTCGATCCGGGCGATGGACACCCGCTGGTCCTTGGTCCGATAGCACTGGCTCTGGCAGACCCGCTGAAACTCGTCGCGGCTGAAGTGCTCCTGGATCAAGGGTTCCTGGTCATAAGGGCAGGTGTCGTCTTCGCGAAAAGCCCCGTGGGCCTTGAGAAAGAACGTGGGGTTCTTGGCCGAAGCCGATTCCGCGCCCATTTTCACCACCGCTTTCTCACCGGGCTGAATCACGGCCCGGGCCCAGACCTCGATCCGGGCGCCGGAGGTGGAATAGACGTTGCGGTCTTCCAAGCTCTGCCATAAATCGTCCCGGGTGCGATGGTCCGCGAGAATGGCCGCCATGCCGCCGGGGTTGAGGAAATTCGCCACTCGTTCGAAGCCCACTGAAGCCTGGCCCACCCAACTGAAAGCAGCGACTGCCCTGCCCGCGCCCAGCTCGACCATGCGTTTGGTCTCTTTCACCGACGCCGGCCAGCCCGAGTGGGTATCGGTGGACCCGATGAAGCCGAACCGGTAATAGAGCGGCCGGCCGCTCTCATCAAAATAGGCGGAGGCCAGGGCTTTCTGCACGCTGCCGTTAAACCGGTAGTTGAACGCGGGCTGCCAGCAATCCCGGCACTGGCCGCAGGAGCTCCAGTCTTCGGGAGCGGTCTTTCCCGGGTCGTCGCGGAATTCGGGTTTGAGCTCCCGGCGCTCGCGCAGGCTGAGCCTTTGGGGGAAAGGCAGGGTCTCCGCCCGGGCCAGCTCGATTTGCTCGCGGCAGAATGGCGAGTCCGGGTCCAGGCAGCGCTTTCGCACGATCTCGCCCGCCTGCCAACAGCACGGGAGATAGACCGAGGTCGGCTCGGCGCATTGCCGTTGGCATTCCGGCTTCAGGCCCATGGGGGGGTTCACCCCGATGGCTTGCTGGGCCACCCGGTTCACGAAACCGGGAGGGACTTCTTCCACGCACTCAGCCGCTTGTGTCTCCTTCCCGTCCTTGAAATAGCGCCACTCGCCCGGAGAATAGCTGTATTCCTCGGAGTTGCCGTGCTTGGAATAGACCTCGATCAGGCGCTGCATTTGCGGATCATGGTTTTGGGGATCGAGCTGGGCCTCCCAGATGGTATCCATGGCCTTGGCCATGCCCCAGGCATTGCCGTGAGGGATGACCATGGTCCGGCAGCCGGTCCCGGCGCCGAGGCAATAGCGGTCAAGGAGGTTGAAGAGCTCGCCGGAGGTCCAAGCCACCATGGTGGTGTCTTTCTGGCCCTGGCGATAGCCGTAATACAGGTAGAGGGGGTGGATGCCGGGCTGGTTGCGGTCTGCAGCCGCACGGGGCGGATAGCCCTGCACCCCCGGCCGGCACCGGATCGGGCTGGGCGGCAGCTTTTTCGGGTCGTCGTATTTCAAGATCACGTTCTTGTGGCCATACAGGTAAGACAGCGTCCATTCCCAGCCGGTGAAGGCCACGATGCCCGGATCGCCGTTGGCGTCGGGATGGGTAGCGCCGATCTGATTGAAGCTCTGCGCGGCGCGGACCGCCTCGGTCCAATAATTGGAATGGGTCAGCATCTCGGCGTGATCGGTGACCGCGTAAAAGTCCAGCCGCGAGCAATAGAGCGCATACTGACCGGCCTCGTCGGCATAACGTCCCGGGGCCATGCCCCCAATGTAGGCGTCCACCGAGTAGCTGGTGTGCACGTGCAGGTCGCCCCAGTAAATCCGCTCCAGGGGCTCGGACCACGGGTTCGGCTCCGCCGCCCACGACTGCCCGCCGACAAACAGCGCCAGGAAAAGGACCACGCCCGCTATCCGTCGAAAGACCATGTCTGCCTCCTCACCTCTTTTTCAGTGACGCCCAGTATAGAACAAAATCCAACCCAGGAAAAGCAAGAAATCGTGGTCCTCGTGCGGACAAGCCCCCAACCCCTCGCTTCCCTTATTTTTTCCTTGACAAACCTTACTCGAGGGGTTACATTTAATGATGCGAATATGAACGGTTATTCAAATATTGATATTTGAAAAAAAGGAGTAAGCGTTGGTACCAGTTCCCAAGCCGCGTTCCCGGGGAACCCCTCGGACGCACGGTCGGCACACTCCCTCCCCCGAGCGGTTGGCCCGCCTCCAGGCGCTGGCGCCGAAACTTTCTCAAGTTGAAATCGCCGTCGAGATCTTCAAGGCCCTGGGCGATCCCACCCGCCTGCGCATCCTCCATCTTCTCTCCCAAGGAGAACTCTGCGTCTGCAACCTGGCCGCGGCTCTCACCATGAACCCTTCGGCCATCTCCCACCAGCTTCGCCTGCTCCGCACCCAGCGCCTGATCCGCGCGCGGCGCGACGGCCGGCGGATCTTTTACGCGCTGGACGACGACCACATCGAGCGGCTGCTGGCCGAGGGATTCAAGCACGCCAGCCACCGCTGATCTCCGAAAACGAGTCGTTCCGATGGATTCCCAAGTTCTCCATCTTCCGGTTTCACCCTGGCCCAGCGGCTCCTGCGGCTTGTGCACGCAGCGGCTGGTGGACCTGGTCGGGGATCTGCGCGGGGTGGAAGAGGTCGCCTTTTCCGAGCCGGAGGATGTGTTGCATTTGCGCTACCTCCCCGATTTGATCAGCCTCGAAACCATCCAGCGCACAGTCCGCGATTTCGGGTTAGATATCGAAAACCGCTATGCCCACGACACCTTGACCCTCACCAACCTCGATTGCTCCGATTGCGCCACGAAAATCGAAAGGGCCGTCCAGCAATTGAGCGGGGTCAACTGGGCCCAGGTCAACTTCGCCGCGGGCAAGATCGTGTTTGAGTATGTGATCGGCCAGGTCGAACGGCCCCAGGTGATCGAGCGCATCCGCCGGGTCGGCTACTTGGTGGAAGAGGCCTGGCCCGCGGGCCGACAGAAAGTTCGCTGGTTCTCCCGCTACCGCCTGGCCTTGCAGACCGGGTTGGCCGGTCTCTTGTTTGTCCTCGGCTACGCCCTCGAGCTCGCGGCCAGCCGGTTCGAATCCTGGGGCCGGATCCTCACCTCTGCCCCTGAGCTGGCGCCGGAGAAGTTTGCGCCCGTGGCTTCCGCCCTGTTCCTGATCTCTCTCTTCCTCTCCGGCGGGCCGGTGGCTAAAAGCGGCTATTATGCCCTGCGCACTCGGACCCTGGACATCAGCGTGCTGGTCACTGTCGCCAGCCTGGGCGCGGTCTACCTGGGGCTGTGGGGCGAAGCCGCCATGGTCATGTTCCTGTTCAGCCTGGGCGAGACCCTGGAGCGCCTGACCATGAACCGCACCCGGCAGGCGATCCAGGCCTTGATCGAGATTTCGCCCAAGGATGCCCTGGTCCGCCGCGACGGGTTGGAGGAGCGGGTGCCGGTGGCGGAGCTAAAGGTGGGCGACTTGATCGTGATCAAGCCCGGCGAGCGGATTGCCATGGACGGCGAGATCGAGCGCGGCATCAGCGACATTGACCAGGCCCCGATCACCGGCGAGTCCAACCCCGTCTGCCGCGAACCCGGGCAAAAAGTTTTCGCCGGCACCATCGTCCTTTCCGGCGCGCTGGAAGTCAAGGTTACCCGGCTGGCCCAGGACACCACCCTGGCCCGGATCCTGAGACTGGTCAAGGAGGCCCAGGCCAAGAAGGCGCCCAGCCAGCGGATGAGCGAAAAATTCGGGAAATACTACACCCCGATCGTGGTCGCCGGGGCTGTCCTGATCGCCGCCCTGGGACCCCTGGTCACCGGCAAGCCCTTCGCCGACACGCTTTACCTCGCCCTCACCCTGCTCGTGATTTCCTGCCCCTGCGCCCTGGTCATCTCCACCCCGGTCGCCATTGTCTCGGCCATCGGCAACGCCGCCCGCTCCGGCGTGCTCATCAAGGGCGGGGCCTTCCTGGAGGCCGCCGGCTCATTGAAGGCCCTGGCTTTTGACAAGACCGGCACCCTCACCTGGGGCCGGCCCGAGGTCAAAGACCTGATCCCCCTGGCCCCGGACCTCGATGAGAAAAAGCTCCTGGCCATCGCCGCCTCCCTGGAACAGCGGTCCGAGCATCCCTTGGCCGAAGCGATCATGAACAAGTCCCGGGCCATGAAAGTTCCGCTTTCCGATGTGGACCAATTTCTGGCCGTGCCCGGCCGAGGCGTGCGCGGCAAGATCGCCGGCGAATTTTATTACGCGGGCAACCTGGCTTTCTGGCAGGAGAGCAAGCAGGACGTGGCCCCGGAAATCACGGCCCGCATCCAAGCCCTGGAAGCCGAGGCCAAGACCGTTTTTCTGGTCGGCCGGCCCGGGCAAGTCCTGGGGTTGATTGCGGTGGCGGATCGCCTCCGCGAGCAGGTTCCCGCGGTGATCGCCGACTTGCGCCGGCGGGGAGTGGAAAAGTTGATCCTGCTGACCGGCGATAACCCGGAGGCCGCGGAATCCATCGCCCGGGCGGCGGGCATGGACGAGTTTCGGGGCGGGCTCCTGCCCCAGGAAAAAGTGCGGGTGATGCACGACTTAATCGTCCAATACCGGACCGTGGGCATGGTGGGAGACGGCATCAACGACGCGCCGGCCCTGGCCGCCTCTTCCGTGGGTATTGCCCTGGGCACCGCCGGCACCGACGTGGCCCTGGAAACCGCGGACATCGCGCTCATGAGCGACGACCTCTCCCGGCTCGGCGACACCATCACCCTCAGCCGCCGGGCGGTCCGGATCATCCGCCAGAACCTGGCGATTTCCTTCTTCGCCATCGGCCTGCTCCTGGTCCTGACTTTCCTCGGAACCCTGAACCTGACCCTGGCCATCATCGGCCACGAGGGCAGCGCGCTCCTGGTCATCGCCAACGGCATGCGCTTGTTCTCCTGGCGCCGCCGCGCCCCGTTGGTGCATCCGGGACATGAGGAGCACCGTTACTCGGAGGTCCAGGCCCAAGGTCCCGCCGGTCCCGCGTGTTGACCGAAATCCCCTGGCTCGCGCTCACGGTCATCTCCCTGGCCGCTTTCACCCAGGGCTTCCTGGGATTCGGCTTCGGGATCCTGGCCATGGGCATCCTCTCCGCCACCCGCGATCTCTACTACGCCACGGCTTTAGTCAACCTGGCCGGATTGGTCCTCTGCCTGGTCATCCTCTGGCCCCTGCGCCGGAAGATCCTTTGGCAAAGGATTGCTCCAGTGCTGCTCCTGCTCGTGCCCGGACTTTTCCTGGGGGTCCAGGCCCTGGTCAGTATGGACCCCGCCTGGCTGCGCCGGATTCTCGGCTTCACCATTATCAGCTTCGCCGCCTGGTCCTTGCTCGAGCGCAGCAAGCTCCGGCAGCTCTCGCGCTGGTGGAGTATTCCCGCGGGGCTGGGCTCCGGCGCGCTCTCCGGCGCCTTCAACATGGGCGGCCCGCCGGTCATCGCCTACTTCTTTCGCCAGCCCTTTACCGCCGAAGAAATCAAAGCCAGCCTCCAGGCCATCTTTCTGGTCACCGGGCTCTTCCGCATCCCCCTGGTCGGCGCCAAAGGCATGCTCACCGGACAGGTCCTCACCCACTCCCTGCTCTGCGCGCCCGGCATCGTGATCGCCGCCCTGCTCGGAATCTTTTTATGCCGCCGGGTCTCGCCGGAAAAATTCCGCACCGCGGTCTGGGTCGTCTTCGGAGTGATGGGCCTTTACCTGATCCTGCAGTCATGACCTCCAAGAGAGTCATCAAATCCTTCCGCCGCGCGCTTCTCCCCAACTTGAGTTTCCGCCCTGACCTGATAAAATAATTCTTAGATATGCCCTCTGCCATCGTGAAATGCACGCTGTGCCCCAAGGAGTGTCGGCTGGCTCACGCCCAGCGGGGCGACTGCCGGGTTCGGGTCAACCTTGAGGGCAAGCTGATGACCCTGGTCTTCGGCAAACCCGGGGCCGTGCACATTGACCCCATCGAGAAAAAGCCCATGTTCCACGTGCTCCCGGGCTCGACCGCTTTCTCCCTGGCCACCGCCGGCTGCAACCTGCATTGCAAGTTCTGCCAGAACTGGGAGCTCTCCCAGACCAACCCCGAAGACCTGCACACCGAGGATTTGCCCCCGGAAAAAGTGGTGGCCCTCGCCCGCCAATACGGGTGCCGCTCCATCGCCTACACCTACTCCGAGCCGATCATCTTTTACGAATACACTTACGAGACTTCCAAGCTGGCGCGGCAGGCCGGGATCAAGAACATCCTGGTCACGGCCGGCTTTATCAACCAGAAGCCGCTGCGCAAGCTCTGCTCGGTCAGCGACGGCGCCAACCTGGACATCAAGGGTTTTACCGAGGACTACTACCGCGCCATCTGCGCCGGCCGGCTGCAGCCGGTCCTGGACTGCGGCGAGATCATGCGCCAGGAAGGCGTGCTGGTGGAGGTCACCAACCTGATCGTGCCCACGCTCAACGATGACCAGGAGATGATCAAGCGCATGTGCGGCTGGATCGTGGAGCGCCTCGGGCCCGAGACCCCGCTCCACTTCTCCCGCTTTCATCCCCAATACCAATTGAAAAGTCTGCCGCCCACGCCGGTGGAGACGCTGGTGCAGGCCCGCGAGGTCGCGCTGGCCGAGGGCATTTATTATTCTTACCTCGGCAACGTGCCCGGCTCCGGCGCGGAGGACACCCGCTGCCCCAAGTGCGGGGCGCTCTTGATCTCGCGCATCGGCTACCAGACCCGCATCATCGCCCTGAAGAACGGCGCCTGCGGCCAATGCGGTCAGGCCATCCACGGAATCTGGAGTTAAGACCATGCCGGAAAATTCCCCTACCCCCCTGCCCCGCCGGCGCTTCGGCCAGGGCATTTTGGCCGCAGTCGCGGCGTTATTTGCATTAACGTGGCGCAGGTTTAAGGGGCACAGGTTTGAAACCTGTGCTCCTAAAAACTCTCTGCGCGAAGCGGATTTCTACGAGATCGAAAGGCCGCTATCATGAAAAAGAACTTTCTCCTGACTGGCTTTTTCCTCGGCCTGGCGCTCGCCGGCGCTTGCAAAGAAAAAGCGCCGGCCCCGGCCGGGACTCCTTCCCCGGCCGCTCCGCCTGCCGCGCTCTCCGCGCCCCAGGTGCAAAAGCCGGTGGTGGCCGGCCAGTTTTATCCCGGTGATGCCGGCCAGCTCCGAAGCATGATCGAGGGATTCTTGGCCAAGGCCGACCCCGAGATCCCGGCCGGCCACGTCCTGGGCTACATCGCGCCGCATGCCGGTTATGTCTATTCCGGCCCGGTGGCCGCCTATACCTACAAGGCCATCCGGCAAAGCGGGGCCAAGCGCTTCGTGATTATGGCGCCTTCGCATCATTACTACCTGGACGGCGTCTCGGTCCTGGATCTGGACTATTACGAGACCCCGCTCGGCCGGGTCAAGATTGACCGCGCCAGCGTGAAAAAGTTGATCGGCAGCCGGCCCTGGATCAAATACGAACCCACGCTCTTTAGCCAGGAGCATTCCCTGGAAGTCCAGCTTCCCTTTCTGCAAGTGGCGGTCGGCCCGGACCTGCAGATCATCCCCATCGTGATCGGCACGCCGCTCTTGGATTATGCCCAGAAGCTGGCCGCGGTCTTGAACGAGGTCTTGGGGCTGGAGGATCTGGTCTATATTGCCAGCTCGGACATGTCCCACTACTACGCCTACGACGAGGCCCAGCACATGGACCAGCTCGCGCTCAGCCGGGTCCTGGCCCTGGACGAGCACCGGCTGGAAGACGACATGGAGAACAAGCGCGCCCAGTTTTGCGGGGCCGGGCCGGTCTTCACCCTGATGTCGCTGTTCAAGCTCAAGGGCGGCGGCAACGTCAAGGTGCTGGACTACCGCAACTCCGGCGACACCGCCGGCGATAAATCGCGGGTCGTGGGTTACTCCGCGGCGGCGTTCGTGCTGCCCGCAGGCTACCGGCCGGCCGCGCCGGCGCCGACGCCGCAAAAAGGGGCCAAGCTCCTGCCGCCGGAAAATTATTCCTTGACCCCAGCCGAGAAAAAAGAGCTGATGGCCATTGCCAAACAAACGGTGGAAACCGCGGTCAAGACCGGCGGCTTGCCCGAGGTCCAGGTGACCTCTCCCAAGCTCAAAGAGCCGGGCGCCGCCTTTGTCACCTTGAACAAGCACGGGCAGTTGCGCGGCTGCATCGGCCACATTATCGCGCAAGAGCCGCTCTACCTGTGCGTGCGCGACGTGGCCCGGTCCGCGGCTTTGGAGGACCGGCGCTTCCCTCCGGTCTCGCCGGCGGAGCTGCCCGAGCTGGAATACGAGATCTCCATCCTCACTCCGCCGGAACCCGTCGTTGACCTCAACACCGTCACCGTCGGCCGCGACGGCCTGATCATGGCCGACGGACTCCATCGGGGCGTGCTCCTGCCCCAGGTGCCGGTGGAATATTCCTGGACCCGCGAAGAGTTTCTCTCCCATACCTGCAACAAGGCCGGCCTGCCGCTCGACTGCTGGCGAAAAGGCGGCGTCCAGGTCAGCCGCTTCCAGGCCCTGGTCTTTGACGAAGCGGAACTCCTCAAACCCTAGAAAATTTTCACCACAAAGGCACAAAGACACAAAGAAAATTAGGAGAATTTTTTTCTTTATCTTTGTGCCTTAGTGTCTTTGTGGTAAATTCCTTCTTCCTTTTGGTCTCGCCCCCAGATTTGCCTAATCCGTTAAAATGCGGTAACCTCTGCTCGCCTGGATTTAATCCAAATGGAAGATATCGTTCGCACCCTGGAAACCCGCGGGTTCCTGGCCGCGCTCACTGACCCGGAAATGCAAAAAGTCTTCCGGGAAAAAGCAGTCACGCTCTACGCCGGCTTCGATCCCACCGCACCCTCGCTGCACGTGGGCAACCTCCTGATCATCATGGGCCTGGCCCAGTTCCAGCGCCACGGCCATACCCCCATTGTGGTGGTCGGCGGCGGCACCGGCCTGATCGGCGACCCCTCGGGCAAGACCAAGGAGCGGCAACTCCTCAGCCAGGACGAGCTCCAAACCAACCTGCAAGGCATCCGCAAACAACTCGAGCGGTTCCTCGATTTCAGCCCCAGTCTTTCCAACCCCGCCCGCATCCTCAACAACGCCGAGTGGCTGCTTGAGTTCAAGTTCCTGGACTTCCTGCGCGACGTGGGCAAGCACTTCCGCTTGGGCGAGATGCTGGCCAAGGAATCGGTCAAGCTCCGCCTCAACTCCGACGAAGGCATGAGCTTTACCGAGTTTTGCTATCAACTGCTCCAGGCCTACGACTTCCTCCACCTCTTTGACCAGTTCCACTGCACCCTGCAAATCGGCGGCTCGGACCAGTGGGGCAACATCATTGCCGGCATTGACCTGATCCGAAAGCTCCGGGGCAAGACCGCCTACGGCATCACCTTCCCGCTCCTCACCACCGCCTCGGGTGAAAAGTTCGGCAAGACCGAAGCCGGCACAATCTGGCTCGAATCCGAGCGGACTTCCCCCTACGACTTCTACCAATACTTCATCCGCACCGATGACCGGGACGTGATCCGGTTCCTCAACTGCTTCACCTTCCTCCCAGCCGAGGAAATCAAAGGCCTCGAAAAATCGCTCAAGCAAAAGCCCGAGGCGCGCGAGGCGCAGAAGCGATTGGCTTTCGAGGTCACGAGCATCGTGCACGGCGAGGCGGCGGCGACCAAGGCCAAAGCCGACTCGGAAAAAATGTTCTCGACCGACCGCGCCGGCCTGGACGCGGCCCAATTGGATCCGGCACTCACCACCGAATTGCCGAGAGCGGCTTTGGAAGAAGGTCTTTCCCTGGTGGAGGCCTTGGTGAATTCGGGATTAAGCCAATCCAAAGGCGAGGCCCGAAGGCTGATCAACCAGGGCGGGGTTTACGTCAACGACGAAAGAGTTCAGGACCTCAATCATCTTCTCGGTCCGGAAGACCTGATCAAAGGCACCATCGTCTTGCGCGCCGGTAAAAAGAATTACCGCGTGCTCCATTGTAAAACTTGATTTATTTCACTGTGCACTGTCCACTGTGCACTTCTTTAATAAAAAGCCGCGGAAGTCCGTTAACTCCCGCGGCCGAAGGAGGGGGATTGCTGGCGGGATGCGTTCCAGCAACCCTGTCCATGCTTAATGGATCGGCATTCGGCTTGAAAACTTGAGGTCCTAGTGCTCTGTCAGACGATAAATGTGGAATAAATTCTTGGTAGGGGCGGGGCTTGCCCCGCCCTGATCCTGGGCACGGCAAGCCGTGCCCCTACATTCCCATTCCGCAAATTTGCCTTGACAGAGCACTAGTTACCAGCCCCCGAGCAGCCGCGCTTTTGCCTTCAGTGGAGGATCAACCTTGCAGATTCTGGCCTCGCAGCCTCTTCTCCCTTTTGTCCTTGCTTTTGCCGCCGGTATCTGCCTCAACCTGGAATTCGGTTTCTTCTCGCCGGCTTTTTTCCTCCTGGCCCCGCTCGGCCTGCTCGGAGCGGCTGTTGCCCATGCCCTGCCCCGCCTGGGCAACAAAACGAGCGTGCTTTTGCTCTTTTTCGCTGTGCTCCTGGCCGGCGCCCTGGACAGCGAACAGGAAAAGCAAAAGCTCGAAGCCGCGGATTCGCTGATCCCTTTCCTGGACCGAGGCCCGGTGCGCTTGATCGGACGGCTGGCCGAGCCGGTGGTCGCCTATTCCGGCTATTCCCGGCTCACCATCGAAGCCGAGCAGGTTTTGACCGAGAACCGCGCTTCTCCGGTGGCCGGCCGGGTGCGGGTGAACGTCAGCGGAGAAGAGCCGCCGGCGGTGAAGCTCGGCGACCGGCTGATCCTGGTGGCGCAGTTGCGCCGGCCACAGAGCTTCCGCAATCCGGGCGGCTTCCAATACGAGGAATACCTGGCCCGGCGGGGAATCGCCGTTATCGGGACCGCCAAAGGGGCCGATGAGATTTATCGCATTGGAGAAGGCTCGCGCTGGAATCCTTTGTCTGCGGTGGACCGGTTACGCGACCGACTGGCGGCCCTGATTACGGCCCAGGCGCCGGACCACGGGGGGCTGTTGCGGGCGCTGCTCCTGGGGGAGGAGACCGCGGTGCCGGAAGCGGTTTGGGATGCGTTCCGCGATACCGGGCTGGCGCACTTGCTGAGCATCTCCGGCCTGCACCTGGGCATGGTCGCGGGCATGGGATTCCTCTTGTTCCGCTTTCTCTTCGGCCTCTCCGAATGGCTCATGCTCCGCTTCAACATCCGGAGACTGGCCGGCGGGGTAACCTTCCTCTTGGTCCTCGGCTACGCGCTCCTGGCCGGGGCCAGTGTCCCCACTCTCCGCGCGCTGATCATGGTCGGAGTTTACGTGGGCGCGCTCCTCCTGGGCAGGACTTACCACCTCTGGAACAGCCTGTGGCTGGCCCTGCTCCTTATCCTCCTCTTCTGGCCCTCGGCCCTTTTTGAAGCCGGACTCCAACTCTCGTTCGCCGCGGTGATGGGAATCCTCTACCTGCTCCCCCGGCTCTGGCTCCTCTTTCCTAAAACTAAACTCAGTTTCTTCCCCGACCCTTTGCAAGAGCCGGAGGTCGCCTCTTTCACCCGCCGCTACCCTTTCTGGAAAATCGGCCGCTACTTCTTCAACCTGCTCTTCGTCTCCATCGCCGCCCAGTTCGGAGTCGCCCTGATCGCGGCCCGTTATTTTCACCAACTCAACCCTTTTGCCGCCCTGCATAACCTGGCCGCGGTCCCGGCGGTGGAGTTGCTCTTGCTCCCGCCCGGGCTCCTGGTCTCGGCCCTCGCCCTGCCCTTCCCCGCTGCGGCCGGCTTCGGCTTCCGGCTCCTTGATCACGTCTCCGCTTTCGTGGAGCAGATGGTGGCCGGGTTCAGCGCCTGGCCCGGCGCGTTTATCCTGGTCCGGGCTCCCTCGCTCCTCGAACTGGTCCTGATCTACGGCTTCCTCATCCTCGGCCTGGAAGGGCTGATCCGCCGCCGCAGGAAACGCTTTTCCTGGGACCTGCTCCGACCCGACATCTCCTTCCGCGACCCCTTTGGCGTCGAAGCCCGCCAAATCGCCCAAACCGCCGCTGCCCAAAGAAGCTGGCCGCTCTGGGCCGGGGCCATCACCTGCCTGACCCTGCTCCTGAGCATCGAAACCTCCCGCCTGGTCTCGGACCGGCGAGACCGCGACCTCCGCCTGACCGCGCTCGACGTGGGCGCCGGCCAGTGCTTGCTGGTCCGGCTGCCCGACCACTCCCGCTTCCTGATTGACGGCGGCGGGTTCTTCAACAACATCTACGACGTGGGCGCGAACGTGGTCGCGCCTTATCTCCTGGGCCAGGGCATCCATTCGCTCACCGCGGTGGTCCTCACCCATCCCCACCCGGACCACGGCAACGGCCTCGTTTACATCCTCGAGCATTTCCGGGTGGGCGAGTTCTGGCTCACCGCGGACCGGAACTTCCTGGCCGAAGAGCTTTTAACCATCGCGGCCCGCCGTTCGATCCCGGTCCGCATCCTCGACGACCAGAGCCCGGTCACCCTGCAAGGCGAGACCCAGATCCGCATCCTTTTTCCGCCGCCCGGACCAGCCGGTCCTCATGCAGATTTGAATGACCACGCGCTCGCCCTGCGGCTCAGCTACCGCGACCGCCACATCCTCCTCCCGGCGGACATGACCAGCCACATCGAAAGGCGACTGCTCAAGCAGCTCGGCGCCCCGGCGCTCCGCGCCGACCTCTTGATCGCGCCCCACCACGGCAGCAAGTCCTCTTCTTCCTCCGAGTTCCTGGAAGCGGTCCAGCCCCGGGCCGCCATCTTCAGCGCCCGGCCCGGCGGCTGGTACCAGATGCCTCACCCCCAGGTGATCGAGCGGTACCGGGAGCGGCGGATCCGGATCCTGCGCACCGATCGAGACGGCGCGGTCACGGTTCGGACCGATGGCCAGAGTCTGGAATTCGAAAGCGCGGTCAGCCCGGAAACGGCGGGAACCGGAAGCTTATTTTAGCTTCTTCAGAACCGGCGGGGCCTGGGGAAAGTAAGTTTTGCCCAGTTCCGGGTCCTGGGCATAAGCGGCGATCGCATCCTTCGGACGATGAATGACCTGTCGGTCAGCCTCGGACCAGGCGGGCGTGACTTCCGGGTGCACCCGGTAGATCCGGGTGGTAGGGTTGGCAAAGACCCGCTCGAAGAGCCGAGGATGGGTTCGCGCCCACTGGTCTTCAATCGGCCAGAATTCCGGGTCATGGGCGATATTGGGCCGCAAGTTTTTGCCCACGCCGGCCACGATCAGGTATTGGATCCGGGCCTGGACCAGGTTCTGCCACCAGGCCGGCAAGTCCCATTCCAGGCGATAGGGAGCCGGCTCGGGCGTGTTCGCCGGCCCGGGCCGATAGGCGCGTTCGTAATCATGGAACTGCCAGCCGGGGTGGTTGTTGAGGTTGAGATAGCGCACGGTGTTTTCCAGCCGGGAACCATATAACGGATAAACTAAATTGGTGCCGGTGTAGGCCAGGCGGAGCGGTCCGGGTTGAGCCCAGAGCCATTGCCAGGCCGTGCCCGGCTTCCACTGGCTGAACAAGAAGGCGGCGCGGCGCTGGAGGTAGGAAGGCTGGTAGAGGAAAGAAGCCAGGACCGCGATGATCATGCCGAGGCTGGCCAGCCACTTCCGTCGCAGCTTCAGCCCCTGCCAGAGGGACCGGGGCATTGCCCAGACTGCTCCGGTGGCGACCAGGGCCAGATGGATCTTCCAATAGGTGGGGTAAGTGAGCCCGAAGGCGGGCCGGCTGAGCAGGTCGCCGGCGGCCAGGAGGACCGCCGCCCATCCGATCACGCGGTTATAATTCGCGAGCCAGGCCAGGGGAATGAGCGCGAGCGCCAGCACCGGGAACCAGAAGCGGTCAATCTGGAAGGGGTTGAGATACCAGAGCAGGAGATGAAGCGCCACCGGGAGAGCGAGTAGAAACGGGACCAGCCTGTCCCCGGAAACTCTTCGCGCCCGCCAGGCCAGGATCGGAGCCAAAGCTTGCGCGAAGAGCAGCCCGATGAGGAGCGGCGGAGAGGTGAGTTCGAGGAGCAGGCTCTTCAGTTCTTTGAAGCCTTGCTGGTGAAAGACCCAGTTGAGCATGACGGCGCGATCATAGGCTCCGGCTAAGATCGTGTGGCCGAAGAGCTTGACCTCCAAGGGATAGACGGGATTCCCGAACCAGAACAGGTTACGCAAATACCAGTAGCCGCCGGCGAGGATGAGGCAACCGCCGGCCAGTGCGAGGTGAAGGGGACCGACCCGCTTGGCTCGTAAAATCGGAAGCAAGACCACGATCAGGATCACACCCAAAACCGCGGCATGCAGCAAGGCCAAGTATTTAATCCCGGCCAGGAGGCCCAGGCTGATCGAGGCCAGGCAGAGGTCTCCGGCCTTCTGCGAAGAGCGAAATCGCAGGGTGAAATACAGGCTGGTAAGCGCCAACGCGGCCACGGCCAGATCGTTAAAGGCCATGGAAGCCTGCACCGAGGCGAGGGGGGTCAGGGCGAACAGCAAAGCCGGCAGGTATCGCCAGGGCGGCTTCAGGTTGAGCTCGCGGCACAGCCCGGTGAGCGCGAGCAGGCCCAGGATGAAGAACGGAAACTGGCCGGACTGGGCGAACTGGTCTTGCCCCAGGGGAAGGATGAGCCAGAGGTAATAGAGGCTGACATTGGCGGCGTCGTAGGCGCGGGAGGGGTCGCCGAAGGGCGTGGGCACCAGGGCCAGGCCATGCCGCTGCCTCCATTCCACCGGGAAGACCAGGTGATAGGTGAGCGGGTCATGGGGGAAGTGGGGATAGATGATGCTGATCAGGTAGAGCGTAATCCCGGCGAGGACCAGGGTGAGCACGAAGGCGCGGGAGAGAAAGCGGGAAGGCTCGGTGGACGCTGGCATTTCTGCCGCCGGAGCGGCTTGCCGGCGCCGGAGGAACAACCCGGACAGCCCAAAGAGCACGGCGAGAGAGGTAACCACCGGCAGGTAAATTAGGTGCAAAAGGCCCAGGAAAGTGAGCAGGAGAATGATGGTGAAGAAATAGATCGTCAAAACCCGGATCGCAAGATCAAGTGCGGCTGAACCTGACCAACGGCGGGCAACCGCCAGCGCGAACCCGGCCACGGCTGCGTTCAACAGCCAAAACAGGCCCATTCGGGCGATGAGCAAGCCCGTGCCCATGCGAGGTCATGGTAAATTTTTGCGCGCGACAAGTCAATGAAAAACCTTGACCTGCGGCTGAACTGGCCGTAAAGTAAAGGGCCTTGATCCCATGCCTTACTTAGTCACCGGTTGCGCCGGCTTTATCGGCTCTCACCTGTGCGAGCGTTTGCTCGGCCAGGGCCTTCGCCTCGCCGGGGTGGACTGCTTCACCGATTATTACGCGCGCGAGATCAAGGAGCAGAACCTGAAAAGCTTCTTGAAGCATCCGAACTTTTCTTTCCATCCCGTTGATCTCAACTCGGCGCCTCTCCAGGAATTGATCAAAGAAGTGGACGGCATCTTCCATTTGGCCGCCCAGCCGGGGGTCCGGGCCAGTTGGGGCCGATCCTTTGAGGTGTATCTCCAGCACAACCTCCTGGCCCTGCAAAAGCTGTTGGAAGCGGCCAAGGAGCAAGGCGGTCCGCGCATCGTCTTCGCCTCTTCCAGCTCGGTCTATGGTGACACCGACCGCTTCCCCACTCCGGAGACCGCGGCCAAACAGCCGCTCTCGCCCTACGGGGTGACCAAGCTCGCCGGAGAGGCGCTGTGCGACCTTTACTGCAAAAATTACGGCCTGGACATCATCTCGCTCCGGTTCTTCACGGTCTATGGCCCCCGCCAGCGGCCGGACATGGCCTTTCATCGTTTTTTTAGGGCGCTGCTCCAAGGGCAGCCCATCCACGTTTACGGCGACGGGCGGCAGACCCGCGACTTTACTTATATCGCGGATATTCTGGACGGCGTCATCGCGGCCATGGAAAAAGGCGTCTCCGGCCGGGCCTATAACCTGGGCGGCGGCCACCAGCGCCAGTTGCTGGAGGTTATCCGCTTGCTGGCGGAAATTTGTGATCGAGACCCGGTGCTCCAGTTCGAGCCGGTCCAAAAAGGGGATGTGCGCGATACCTATGCGGACAATTCCCTGGCCCGGGCAGAACTGGGCTTTGATCCAAAAAGCGACCTGAAAACCGGATTGGCCGAGCAACTCAAATGGATTAAAGGCTTGCCTTAACCTTAAAGAATTTATTTGGACTGAATTAGAAAATTTTTCTTTTTCCATAAAATAAATGGTGATTAGACGCGCACCCCCAGGGTGATTTCACCCATCCGCCAGGTTTGACATACGATTTTCAAACTAAATTTCAATATATTTCAATAAGTTATATGCGGCACCTAAATTGCTTCCCCCTTGACAATGGAAGAATTTTCGATTATGTTTAGAATGCTTGTCAGCGGGGAAAGGGTGTATTCCATGCATCTCGTTGTTTTGGGACTAAATCACAAGACCTCGCCGCTTTGGCTGCGGGAACGGTTAAGCTTTTGCGCCGAGGCCGTCCGCAAAGCCCGCCAACACCTTCGCCAACTGCCGCACATCCGTGAATCCATGATCCTGACCACTTGCAACCGGGTGGAGTTCTATTGCTCGTGCGATTCCGCGGATCAAGGGCTCCGCTCGCTGGAGCAGTTCATCCGGGAGATGGACGTGGACATCTCCGAGTATCACGACTGCTTCTACCGGCGGACCGAGGGAGATGCGGTGGCCCACCTCTTCCGGGTGATCTCCGGGGTGGACTCGATGGTGATGGGCGAAACCCAGATCATCAACCAGGTCAAGGAGGCTTTTTGCGGGGCCAAAGAGCAGGGCACGATCGGCGAGTTCATGGAACACCTGGTCCACGCCGCCCTGGAGGCGGGCAAACGGGTCCGGCGGGAGACCGGGATCTCCGAGGGGCCGCTCAACATCGGCTCGGTGGCGGTGGACATGGCCCGCGACTTTTTCGGCACCCTCAAGGACCGCTCCGCGCTCGTGGTCGGCGCCGGCGAGATGAGCATGCTCACGGCCAAGAGCCTGGCCGGGAACGGCATCTCCACCATCATCGTGGCCAACCGCACCGTGGATAAGGCCAGGGAAATCGCGCACCGACTGGGCGGCCAGGCGGTGAACTACGACGACTTCCAGCGCCAGCTCCAGTCCGTGGACATTGTGATCAGCTCCACCGCCGCCCCCCACCCGATCCTCAAGAGGAGCATGGTCGAAAAGATCATGGAACACCGCCAGGGCCGCCTGCTCTTCATCATTGACCTGGCCATGCCCCGCGACGTGGAGCCGGAAGTGGCGGAAGTCCCGGGCGTGCGGCTGCACAACATTGACGGGTTGCAGCAGGCCGCGGAATCCGCTACCCACGAGCGGACCCGGTTCCTGGCGGAGGTCAGCCGGATCATCGAGGAAGAAGTCGGCCGCTTTGCCCCTTCCCCCGCACCCAAGCCCCAGCCTAAAAAATTGTCTTTACTTCACTAAGCTTTCGCTTGTTTTGTCTCGTTGGAAATGGGGGCGACCCAGGCCCCTTTTTTATCTTCCTCAAGTTGTGTTAAAATCCACAATCCGCTATTTTAATAAATGAAGGAATGAGTTCGCCGAGTGGTTTCCAAACGCCCATTGATCTTAGGGAGCCGAGGCAGCAAACTGGCCCTGATCCAGCTCAACTGGGTGAAAGAGCAAATCGCCGCCGCCTATCCCCGACTGAAAATCGAATCCAGGATCATCAAGACCGAGGGCGACCGCCGCCACGACCTTGCGCCCGAGGCTTTTGGCCGCGAGGGGATTTTTACCGCGGAGCTCGATCACGCGCTCGCGAGCCATACCATTGACCTGGCCGTGCACAGTCTCAAAGACCTGCCCACCCGCCTGCCCGCAGGCTTGATGGTCTCGGCCATCAGCGTCCGCGAGCCGGTGGAGGACGTGCTCATCGTCCGGCGGGAAGTGGCCCGGCCCGGCTCGTCCGGTGATCCGCTTTCCGCCCTGCCCCGCAACGCCAGGGTCGCGACTTCCAGTCTCCGCCGCTCCGCCCAGCTCAAGCACCGCCGGCCGGACCTGACCTTTGTTCCCCTGCGCGGCAACCTCGACACCCGGCTGCGCAAACTCAGCGAAGGCCAGGCCGACGCCATTGTGGTGGCCCGGGCCGGGCTCAACCGCTTTGGCTTTGTGGACCAGGAGTCCCGGAACCCGGTGATCACCCTGAGCCTGGACCTCTCTTTGCCCGCGGCCGGACAAGGCGCGCTGGCAATGGAGTCGCGGGTGGACGACGAGCTGGCCATCGCGGCCTCCCGCGTCATCCACCATGAAGCGACGGCGCTCGCGGTCACGGCCGAGCGGATGGCCATGGCCGAGTTGGGCGCGGGCTGCCGCATCCCGGCCGGCTTTTTCGGCCGGGTCGAGGGCCAGACCTTGATCCTGCAGGGCGTGGTCGCGCATCCGGAGGGCGAGCCTTTTTTCCGGGCGGAAGTGAAGGTCGCGCCGGCCAACGCGGAAGAAGCCGGGAAGCTTCTGGCCAGGAAACTCATGGCCCAGGGCGCGGAAAAGGTCCTGAAGGAAATTCGAGGATGAAGCGGACTCCCCGGAAGCCGCTCCAGGGCATCAAGATCGTGGTCACCCGGCCCCGCGACCAGGCGGCGGAGATGATCGCTCAATTGGAGAAACTGGGGGCGGAAGCGGTCAGCATCCCGGCCATCAGGATCCGACCGCTCCGGCCCAACCCCGAGCTGGACCGGGCTATTGCAAAACTGGATAAATACCTTTACCTGGTTTTCACCAGCCGGAACGGGGTGGAGATTTTCTTCGAGGAGCTGAAACAAAAAGGCCGGGACCGGAGGGCTCTCCGGCACCTGAAGGTCGCTTGCATCGGCCCGGCCACGGCCCAGGCGCTCAAGCTCCAGGGCGTGAAGTGCGGGATCCAGCCCCGCTCGTTCGTGGCCGAGGCTTTGCTGGCAGCCTTCCCCCGCGACCTCAAAGGCCAGCGGGTGCTCTTGCCCCGGGCCAAAGAAGCGCGCGAGGTTTTGCCCGCGGGCCTGCGCGGGCGGGGGGCAAAAGTGGACGTGATCCCGGTTTACGAGAGCGTGCCGATGAGGCCCGCGCCCCGGGTTCCCCAGGACACGGACATCGTGATCTTTACATCCGGGTCAACAGTGATTAATTTTATAGGTAAGGTGAAAATTCCGAAAAAGACGAGGATCGCGGTGATCGGCCCGATCACGAAAGCCGAGGTGGAAAAACGAGGCCGAAAAGCGGACATCGTGGCGGAAAAATTTACCGCACAAGGATTGGTGAATGCGATTAAAAAATATATAGCCGCGACCGGGGCGGTCGCAGGCAACCCAGGAGGAAAACGAGCATGAGCTTCCCTGATACCCGGCTCCGCCGGCTGCGCCGCAGCGAAGGACTTCGCCGCATGGTCCGCGAGACGCGGGTGCTGCCCGAAGACCTGATCATGGGCTACTTCGTAGTCGCCGGCAAAGGGGTCAAGCGGCCGATCCCGAGCCTGCCCGGCCAATACCACTTCTCGGTGGACCGGCTGGCCCAGGAGGCCAAGGAGATCCACAAGCTCGGCCTCCCGGCGGTGCTCCTGTTCGGCGTTACCGCCAAGAAAGACCCTGAGGCCAGCGAAGCCTGGAGGTCGGACGGCATCATCCAGCGCGCGATCCAGGCGATCAAGGCCAAGGCGCCGGAGCTGGTGGTGATCCCGGACTTATGCGCTTGTGAATACACCGACTCCGGCCACTGCGGCATCCTCACCCCGGACGGGAAAGACGTGGACAACGACCCCACGCTGGAGCTCCTGGCGAAAATCGCGGTCAGCTACGCCCGGGCCGGGGCGGACGTGATCGCGCCCTCGGACATGATGGACGGCCGGGTCGGCGTGGTCCGGGCCGCGCTCGATGAGGAGGGGTTCGACCAGGTCGCGATCATGAGCTACGCCGCCAAGTATGCTTCGGCGTTTTACGGTCCCTTCCGCGACGCGGCCGGGTCCGGCCAGTTCCAGGGCACCCGCCGGACCTACCAGATGGACCCGCCCAACGCCCGGGAGGCGCTGCGCGAGGTGGAGCTGGACCTGGAAGAGGGCGCGGATATCGTCATGGTCAAGCCGGCCCTGCCCTACCTGGATATCATCCGGCTGATCCGAGAAACCTTTCCGGTGCCGGTCGCCGCCTACAATGTGAGCGGCGAGTATGCCCTGATCCGGCACGCGGAAAAAGCCGGCGCCATCAACGGGCCCCAGGTGATCCGCGAGACCCTGACCGCGATCAAGCGGGCCGGCGCCGACCTGATCATCACTTACTTTGCCCGCGAAGCAATCGAGAAAGGATATCTGGATTGAAGGAACGATCCGAGGTAGGGGCGCAATTCATTGCGCCTTCTCTCTATAACATGGGTTAGAGCAGGGCGCGATTAATCGCGCCCCTACGGATTAAAAAAATTGTAACCCATCCTTGGCGTCTGCGCCGAGGGCGGGTTCAAAGAGCAAAAGATGAAACCCCAAGACCAATTCGCCCCGCGGATCCTGGCCTGGGAGCTGACCCGCCGCTGCAACCTCAACTGCATCCATTGCCGGGCTTTCGCCTCGCAATCCAGCCCGGAGGGCGAGCTTTCGCTTGAGGAATACAAGGCGCTGCTGGACAACGTGGCCAGCTTCTCCAAACCGATTATTATCCTCACCGGCGGCGAGCCGCTCTTGCGGCCGGATGTTTACGAAATCGCCGCCTCCGGCACCTCGCTCGGCCTGACCATGGCCGTGAGCACCAACGGCACCCTGATCACCGACGCGGTGGCCCAGAAACTTTATGCCGCGGGAGTGCGGCGCTGCTCGATCAGCCTGGACGGGTCCAATGCACAAGTGCATGACGACTTCCGCCGGCAGCCGGGCGCGTTCGCGGCCTCGATCCAAGGGATCAAGATTTTGCAGGCGAACGGCATCGGCGTCCAGGTCAACACCTCGCTCACCCAGCGCAACCGCTTTGACCTGGACCACATCTTCAAGCTGGTCAAGAGCCTGGGCCTGGCGGCCTGGCACCTGTTCATGCTGGTGCCGACCGGCCGGGGCGGCGAGCTCGCGGACCGAGAGCTGATCACGACTGAAGGTTACGAAGCAATTCTCAACTACCTGTACGAGAAAAACCGGGACGAGGACTTTGAGATCAAGCCCACTTGCGCGCCCCAGTATTACCGGATACTGCGCCAGCGGGCCCAGGCCGAGGGGATCGAGGTGACCCCGGAAAAATTCGGGATCAACGCCCGCACCCGCGGCTGCCTGGCCGGCATGGGCTTCGGCTTTGTGTCCTACCAGGGCGACGTCTTCCCTTGCGGCTATTACCCGATCAAGGCCGGGAACGTGCGCGAGCAGAGCTTCCGCGATATCTGGGAAAACTCCCCGCTCTTCCTTAAGCTCCGCAACTTCAAGCTCTACCAGGGAAGCTGCGGCCACTGCCGCTTCATCGGTGTTTGCGGCGGCTGCCGGGCGAGGGCGCTCGCGGTCACCGGCAACGACCTGGCCCAGGAACCCTATTGCGCTTACACCGAGCAGATGATTCATCAGGAGCTTTGCTAAAGTGAATTCCCCTTCGATCTTGTGGTAAGATAATAGCTATAAGGAAGTTAAGATGGTCAACGAGGATTTGTTAAAAAGAATTCGGGCTCGCCTGGAAGATACTTATCGAGATCGCCTCCAGGGAATAGTCCTTTTTGGATCTTCGGCGCGGAAGCAGGCTGACCCGGAAAGCGATATAGATCTTTTAGTTCTGCTGCAAGGCCCCGTCGCCTTTGGCCAGGAACTGCAAACCATTATTGAGGCTCTCTATCCGCTCCAGCTTGAAGTCCTGCGCCCCATCCATGCCCGTCCGGTGGACGTCCGGGTTTTCGAGGCCGGCGAATTCGCCCTTTACCGCAACGCCCAGCGGGAGGGAATTCGCTTATGAATAAAGAGGCGCAGGACTTTTGGGCCCGGGCGGTTCAAGCCTTGCAAACGGCTTCGGAGTTTCGGTCCCGCGATCGGGATGCCGCGGCCTCTCGCGCCTATTACACCGCGTTCTATGCGGTCTCTGCATTTTTTGCCCTTGAGGGTCGAACCTTTAAACGCCATACCGCAGTGGAAACCGCCGTGCATCGGGATCTGGTCAAGCCCGGTCTCTGGCCCGAAGCCCTGGGCCGGGGTTACTCCTTTCTCCATGAACTTCGCGGAACCGGAGATTACGGCGGGGGCGAGCACGTGTCCGAGGAAGAGGCGGAAAAGGCCGTCGCCATCGCCCAGGGCATCCTTCAAGCCGTCCATCAACTGAAGCCGGAAGTTTTTCCAAAACCGAACTCCGATCTTTCGTCTGCAACCTGAGCTTAAATGAATAACAAGTGATTTCAGCATGAGCAAAACCTCGGAACAATGGTTTGAAGAGTCAAAGCGCATCCTGGTCGGCGGGGTCAACAGCCCGGTGCGGGCGTTTAAAGCGGTGGGCGGCGCGCCACGATTCATGGCCCGGGGCCAAGGCTCGAAGATTTATGACGTGGAGGGCAAGGAATACATTGACTACGTGCTCTCCTGGGGCCCGCTCATCCTCGGCCATGCCCATCCGGCGGTGGTCCACGCCGCCCGGGTGGCGCTGGAAAACGGGTCCAGCTTCGGCGCGCCCACCGAGGCGGAACTGAAACTCGCCCGCCTGGTGCAGGAATTTTATCCCGCGATCGAAAAGATCCGCTTCACCTCTTCCGGCACCGAGGCCTGCATGGGCGCGATCCGCGCCGCCCGGGGCTTTACCGGCCGGGACAAGATCATCAAGTTCGAAGGCTGCTACCACGGCCACGCCGATTATCTTTTAGTCAAGGCCGGCTCGGGCGCTTCGACGCTGGGCGAGCCGGACTCGGCCGGGGTGCCCAAGAACTTTACCAAGGACACCATCGTGGTCCCCTACAACGACCCGGCCGGGGTCGAGCAGGCCTTCAAGCGCCACGGCAAAAATATCGCCGCGGTGATCATCGAGCCGGTGGCCGGCAACATCGGGGTGGTGCTGCCCGACCCCGAATTCCTGCCCTTCCTTCGCGAAATTACAAATCAGTATGACGCGCTCCTGATCTTTGACGAAGTCCTCTGCGGCTTCCGCATCCCGGACGGCGGGGCGCAGGCGCGCTTCCAGGTCCAGCCGGACCTGACCTGCCTGGGCAAGGTGATCGGCGGCGGGTTCCCGGTGGGCGCTTACGCCGGCCGCAAAGACGTCATGGCCTGCGTCTCACCCGAAGGGCCGGTCTATCAGGCCGGCACGCTTTCCGGCAACCCGGTGGCCATGGCCGCGGGGATTGCCACCCTGGAAGAGCTGAAAAGCCCGTCCATCCAGCAGACGCTGCACGACCGCACCCTGCAATTGGTCCAGGGAATGGACGCGAACCTGAAAGAGGCCGGCGTCACCGGCCAGGTGCTCTCGATCGGGAGCATGTTCTCGCTGTTCTTTACCCGGAAGGTGCCGCGCAACTATGCCGACGTGAAGACCCAGAACGCGGAGCGGTTCAAGAAATACTTCCACGCCATGCTCGAGCGCGGAATTTATCTCGCGCCCTCGGGCTACGAGGCGGGCTTTGTTTCCGCGGCCCATACGCCGGAGGACATCGAAAAGACCCTGGCCGGCCAGGAGGAGGCTCTGGCCCAACTGAAGAAATAAGCGAGGTCTTGGCGGGAAAGAGGGCGCGGCTCGCCGTGCTCTTTTTTTAAACTCAGATTTCCCGGCAGAGACGCTCCAGGATCAGGTAGAACTCTTCCACCTCGCGCAGGTCCACCCATTCCTGGTCGCCGTGCACGTTGCCGCCGGCCGGGCCGAAGACCACGGCCGGGATGCCGTGGCTGATAAAAAACCGGGCGTCGGAGGCCGCGTGCTTCTTGAGGAACCCGGGATCATGGCCCAGGACCGCCGCGGCCGCGTCGCGCAGGCGCTCCGGGCCCGGACCATACGGGTCTGCATAACAAGCCGGGCTGTGGCTGAGGACCCGGACTTCCAGCTCCGGCGCCGCCTGTTGGATCCGGGCCACGATCTCTTCCGGAAACTCCGCAGGCAGGTGGCGGATGTCCACCCGCAAGGCGCAGCGGTCGGGGATGCGGTTGATCGCGTCTCCGGCCGAGATGATCGAAGGGGTGATCGTGGTCTTCCAGGCTTCCGGCTCCGGGTCGCCGAACAGCTCCCAGACTTGGGGGAAAGCCGCCATCATATTCAGGATCGCGTTGTCGCCTTCCCAGGGCCGGGCGGCATGGCCGGACTTGCCTTTGGCCGAAAGCTCCAGCCGCAGCGCGCCCTTGGCCTGGTTCGCGATCATCAGGCCCGAAGGCTCGGCCGAGACCGCGAACTCGCAGCGAAAGCCCTGGTCCAGGATATGACCGGCGCCGTGCTCGCCGCCCACTTCCTCATCCCCGGTCACCATCAGCGCCACCGCCGGCTTCTTCTCCCTGCGGGCCAGTTCGGCCATCAGCACCATCAGGGCGGCGAGAGCGGTCTTCATGTCCGCGGCGCCCCGGCCCCGGAGCAGGTCCTTTTCCCGACGGGCGATGAACTCCTCCGCCTTGGCCTCCACCACATCGTAATGCCCGTGCAGGCAAAGCCAGGGCGCTGCCGCCGAAGGCGTCGCCACCAGGGACCTCACCCCTGCCGATTCATACGGCCTCACCTGGAGGCCGGCATCTGTCAGAGATTGGGTGATAAAGTCCGCGCAGGCGCGACGCGCTTCCGGGTTTTTGGCCAGGGTGGGAAACCGGATCAACTCCCGCGCCAACTGGACAATTCGATCCAACAACCCGCTGGTTCCTTCCGGCCCAGTATAGCCGATCGGGTCAAAGCGGGCAATGGATCAAGCGCTCAGTTCCTGGAGCAGAGCCTGCGCCACCTGTCGGTTGGAGAAGGCTCGCGCGCGTTCGCGGGCCTGGGCGGCGAGTTCTTCCCGGCGTTCGGAACATTGCAACAGCGAGCGCATGGCCGCGGCCAGCGCGGGAACGTCTCCGGCCGGAAAGGTGAGACCGCCCTTGCCGTCGGCCAGTTCCTGGCCGTGGTAGGTGCCGGTGGAAACGATCACCGGTGTCCCGCAGGCCATGGCCTCGAGCGGGGCGAAGTGCAACAGGTCCACCTTGCTCGGCGCTGCCAGGAAAAGCGCGCGCCGGTAGAGGTCAGCCATCTCCGAGTGGCCGCTCCGCCGGGTATCCAGGACCACCCGGTCCCTGGCGCCCAGGCGGGAAGCCAGGCCGCGAAGCGACGCTTCGAGCGGGCCGCTGCCTTTGATGAGAAGCCGAAGTTCGGGGAAATCCGGCCGGATTTGAGCAAAGGCCTGGATCAGGGTTTCCAAGCCCTTGGTCTCGACCAAACGACTCACACAAAGAATGAGTCCGGGGTCCTTTTCCGGCCGGGCCGCAGGATGAAACACCTCCTCGTTGACCCCGTGCGGGATGATCGGCCCGAGCTTTGCCGGGGGCAGGCCGTTTTCGAGAAGGAATGCGGCCGCCCGTTGGCAGCGGGGGATGAAGCGGTCAGCGACCTGCATGAGCCAGCGGGCCAGGGTCTGGTAATAGAGGCGCGAGGCCAGGGTGTGATAGGGTTTCGGGTGAAGGCCCATCTCTTGCCAGACCAAGAACCGCAGGGGCCGCTTGACCTTGGTCTTGGCCCAGGCACAGGCCAGGCTGGAAACCTGGAAAGTCTCGGAGGCCAAGACCGCGTCGAAGCCGTCGCCGGCCAATTCCCGGGCCAGGCCCTTAAGCCAGGGAATTTTTTCAGGCGCAAACCAGACCGGGTATCGGTCCGGCAAATAGGTCACCGGCACCGCCTCATCCGCCTGCTCCGGCCGGTAGCTCAGGGAGGCGAAGACCCGGACCTGGTGACCCATTTCGGCCATGGCCCGGCCGGTCTGGACGATCATCGCCTCCCGGTTGGAGATGATCCGCGGCACTTTGCCGCCGATCTCGCTACGCAGGATCGGGTTGACCAGCGCGATTTTCATAGCGATGCGAGAGTGCAACCTTTATACCCTGCGGCCAGTGTCGGTAACTAAGAGTTTTTTCAAGGAATAGACCGATAGCGCATTTTTCGGCCGTCAAAAACTTGACGCAGCATTGCCAAATTCTTCCGCGCATCCATTCTTTTCTCTTGGTTCAAGTAAATCAATAATAATATTATATTTCAAATGATTATACATTATTTTTAATGAATTGCTTGAAGTCATGGCTGGGGTTGGCAAAGATGCAAGCAACTCATGCCACATGGTCAAAAACAGTCTCTACCTGCTCAGTTCCGAAGCCCTGGCGCGAATCCTGTCCATCGGGGTAACCGCGATCCTGGCCCGCCGCTTGGGGGTCACCGACTTCGGTGTTTTCAGCCTGGCCCTGGCCGTGGCCATGCTCGCCGGTATCGCCATGGACTTCGGCCTCCACTTCCACGGTGTCCGGGAGATCGCCAAGGCTCCGAACCGCGCTCCGATGCTGATCGGAACCACCCTGCTGATCAAATTCTTTTTGACCGCGGTCCTGACTCTGGCCGTAGTCCTGGCCCTGCGCTGGTCCAGAGCCGACGCCTCCCTGGAATCAGCCATCCGCAACCTGTGCCTCTGGATCGGCATCCTCACCCTGGGCCATTCTTTTCGGATGCTCTTCCGGGGCCTGGAGCGCATGGACCTGGAGGCCGGGGTCATTCTCGCCGATGCTTTTTTCAAGTCCGGCCTGGTCCTGGCCGCGGCTCTCTTCGCCGACCTGGAGACGGTGACCCTGGCTTTTGCCCTGAGCGCCGGCTTCACTTACCTGCTTTCCTCCGGTCTCGCCCATCGCCGATTCCTCCGCCAGCCCGTGGCCGCCTCGATTCCCGAACTCCTCCCCATCCTCCGCGCCTCTTCCCCCATGCTCGCCTCCCTGCTCCTGCTCTCCGCCTTTTACTCGACCACCTTTTTCCTGGTCGCCCTTTGGCTGGCCGGATACCAAACCGGTCTTTACGCCGCGGCCGACAAGGTCTATAAGCTCATGTATTTGCCTCCGCTCGTGCTCTGCCAGGCCGCTTACCCCCGCCTGGCCGCGCTCCCGGACGGGCCGGAGCTCGACAACCTCGTCCGCCGGCTCTACACCTTGACTTTCGCCGCCATGGTTCCAATCTCCACCGGCCTCGTCCTCTTTGCCCCGGAAGTCCTCGGGCTCCTCTTCGGCCCCGACTACCTCCCCGCCGCCACCGCGCTCCGCCTCCTGGCCGCAGCCGGGATCGGCATCCCGGCCATGTATGCCGGGCTTCATCTCCAGAACGCCCGGCACGGGGCCGGCCGCGCCTCCCTGGCCATGGCCGGCGCCACCCTTCTCCTTCTCTTTCTCAATTGGATCTTCACACAAAATTTGTTCATCCGGGGCGCCGCCCTCGCCGAGCTCTCGGCCATGAGCCTGCTCGCCCTCACCTTCCTCCACTTCGCCCGCCGCTACTTTACCTCTCCGGCTGCTTTTGACCGTCTCGTCACTCGACTCCTCATCCTGGGCCTACCCATCCCCCTGGCCGGCCTCGGATATAGCTTCGGCGCCTGGCGGCCGGTTTTATGGCTGGCCGGTCTGGCCTGGAACTTCTTCGCGCTCTCCCGCTTTGAGCAAGACCTCTTCGATTCTCTGTTCGCAAGAGCCCGCCGCCTCTTCTCCCCTGCCTTCGAATCCGATAAAAAGGATGTGGCGGTGCATTAGTTGAAAAATGAGCGCGGGGGCAAACTTTGATTGTTAATTGTCATAGGCTCGAAACTATGATAAAGTCCGCGCCGTGATCATCGAGAAAAAACATTTGACCGGTTCCCGGAACCTGGACAACGTGGATTTTTGCATCATCGGTTCCGGAGCGGCCGGCGGCGTGCTCGCCTTTTACCTGAGCCGGGCCGGGAAAAAGGTGGTGGTCCTGGAAAAAGGCGCCTACTGGCCGCCCGAAGAACTGGGCATGCGGGAGGTCGCTCTGTCCACCCGCCTGCTCGCCGCCGACACCTTCAAACCCACCAGCGGCCAATACTCGCGGGTGAATATCCTCCACGGCGAGTGCTACGGCGGCGGCACCGTGTCCTCGGAGAGCGTTACCTGGGATTTCCCCCGGGTGATCCAGGAAGACTGGGCCAAGCTCGGACTAACCAGTTACTCGCCGGATAACCCCAAGCTGGAAGAATACCGGCTGGAGCTGCGCCGCCTGCTCGAAGTGCAGCCGGTGGCCGACGAGCACCACAACCCCAACAACCAACTCCTCAAGATCGCTTGCCAGCGCGAGGGCATCGAGTGGGCCTCGGTGGATCGGCCCTGCTCGTTCTGCATGCGCTGCGGCTTTTGCACCCAGGGCTGCCGCTACGGCCTGAAGAACGACTCCGCCAACACCTTCCTCAAATGGGCCAACGAAAAGGGCGCGGATGTTTACACCGGCGCCGAAGTGACCCGCATCCGGGTGAATTACCCGGAAGCCGGCGACTGGCCCTGGTCGGAAAAGCTCCGGCCGGCCAATCCCGCCCGCAAAGCGGAGATTGAGCGCCAACTCCAGACCCGGCAGGCTCCGCACCAGGGACACAAGTTCACGGTAGAAGCCCGGATGACCGACCGCAAGCAGAGGCTGCCGCGCGGGGTGGAGCCGGAAGCGCTAAGCCTCACGGTCAAGGCCCGGCGGGTCATCGTCAGCGCCGGCGCCATCGCCAGTCCCCGGATCCTCCTCCGGAGCGGCTTGAATACCAACGGCCGGGTAGGCAAAGACTTCACCCTCCACTCGGGCGCCTTTACCCTGGCACGGTTCCAGGATAGTGTCATTGACTGCAACGAAGGCATCAACGACACGGTCGAGTGCACCCACTACATGGACTTCTACCGCGACCGGCCTTATTTCGAGCCCGAGCGACACGGCTTTTTCATCGAGGCCGCCGGCTCGCTGCCCTGGGGCATTGCCAACCTCTTGCCCGGGAGCGGGACCCAGCACCTGGCGCTGATCAAGGACTTTCGCCAGATCGGGGGCATGGAGGTCACGGTCAAGGGCGACGGCGTGGGCCAGGTCACCGAGGACGCGATCCTTTACGACATCTCGGACCACGACAACGAGCGTCTGATCTTCGGCTCGCAACTGGTGGCCAAGCTCTTTTTCCGGGTGGGCGCGGTCGAATGCTATCCTTCCTTTCCGGGTATGGTGCTCCGCTCGCCGGAGGATATCAAGTTGATCGAGAACCGCCAGGGCCGGCGCCGGCTTGGTTTCAAAAACAAGCAATCCCACCTTCACTCCGGCCATGCTTTCGGCGGCTGTATCATGGGACTTGACCGCAAAAGCTCGGTGGTGGACGAGCGGTGCGAGATGCACGATCTCAAGGGCCTGTTCGTGTGCGATGGCTCTTCCTTCCCCACCACCGTGGGGGTCAACAACTGCCTCTCGATCATGTTTGTGGCCCGCAAGACCGCGGACCAGATTCTCGGTCTGGCATAAATTTTTTTTGAAATTCTGCTAAACTCCCGTGGTATAGTATGCCCGGGCCTAAGGAGGAGCCTGATGAGCATTATCCAATTCGTTTATTTGCTCGCTCTTTTGGCCGGCCTCACCTCTGATAGATGAAGCGACCCCTCTCTTTGCTCGCCTTTGACTTCGGCGCTTCCGGCGGCCGGGCCGTGCGCGGCCGCTTTGACGGAGCCCGGCTGGAGTTGGAGGAAGTTCATCGCTTTCCCAACCGGCCCGTGACCGTGGCCGGGACCATGCACTGGGACGTGCTGCGGCTGTTCGAAGAGCTGAAGGCCGGGATCGCGGCCGGGCTCAAGGCCGCCTCCGGCCGGCTCGCGTCGCTGGGCGTGGACACCTGGGGCGTGGACTTCGGGCTGCTTGACCGCCAGGGCCGGCTCCTGCAAAACCCGGTGGCTTACCGCGATCCCCGCACCGACGGGATCCTGGACCAGGCTTTTGCCCGGGTCCCGCGGCGGGAAATCTTCCAAACCACCGGCATCCAATTCCTCCAATTCAATACCCTCTTTCAACTCTTCGCGCTCCAACAAGCGCGCTCGCCCGTGCTCGAAGCCGCGGACCGCCTGCTCCTGATGCCCGATCTTTTCAACTACTTCCTGACCGGCGAGATGAAAAGCGAATTCACCAACGCCACCACCACCCAGGCCTATGACCCTCGCGGCCGCGCCTGGGCCTTCCCCTTGCTCGAAAAGCTCGGCCTGCCCACCCGCCTCTTTACCGAGATCGTGCCCCCGGCGACGCTGGTCGGAAAACTCCTGCCCGAGGTCGCGGAAGAAATCAACGCGCCCCGGCTCCCGGTGATCGCGCCGGCCACCCACGACACCGGCTCGGCCGTGGCCGCGGTCCCGGCCGACGGCAAACAGGCCTGGGCTTACCTGAGTTCCGGCACCTGGTCTTTGCTCGGCGCGGAAGTCAAAGAACCCGTGCTCAACGACCAGGTGCTCGAGCTCAACTTCACCAACGAGGGCGGAGTCGGGGATAGCTTCCGGCTCCTGAAAAACATTGCCGGCCTGTGGCTGATCCAGGAATGCCAGCGGGTCTGGTCCCGGGAGGACGGCAAGCCGCTGAGCTTCGAGCAGATCAACCGCCTGGCCCGGCAGGCCCAGCCGGGTGCGAGTCGGGTGGACCCGGACAGTCCGGATTTTTTGCGGCCGCGGAGCATGCCCCGGGCGATCCAGGAGTATTGCCGAAAGACCGGGCAGAAGGCGCCCAAAGATCGGGGTGCGATTGTTCGATGCGCGCTGGCGAGTTTAGCCGGTAAATATAGGCAGGTCCTGGGCATGTTGGAGCAATTGCAGGGCCGCCGGGTCGAGGTCCTGCACGTGGTCGGCGGCGGCGCCAGGAACAAGCTGCTCTGCCAAAGGACCGCGGACGCTTGCGGCGTCCCGGTGCTGGCCGGTCCGGAGGAAGCGACTGCGGTCGGAAACCTCTGCGTGCAACTGATGGCCCTGGGCAAGCTCGGCTCGCTCGAAGAGGCCCGGGAATTGATCCGGGCGTCATTTCCGATCAAACTTTATCAACCGAGAGGAACAGGTGATGGAAATTTATGAGGCGATCTTTGGCCGGCGCAGCATCCGGGCCTTTCGGCCGGACCCGGTGCCGCGGCCGCTGCTGGAAAAGATTCTCACCGCGGCCATCTGGGCTCCCTCGAACTCCAACGTCCAGCCCTGGGAGTTTATCGTCCTGGCCGGCCGGGCCAAGCAGGACTTGGATGCCTTTTTAGACGGCTTGCTGAAAAGCGCGGCCCGGTCGGACTACGACCCTTCTTTGCCGGAGGAGGGTTTCACCTTGCCGGCCGAGTTCCGCGAGCGCAGCCACAAACTGATCACGACCATGGTCCAGGAGGTGAAGGCCGCCGGCGGGGACGTGAGCAAGCTCTCGCGCGGCAGTTTCAACTTCTTCAGCGCGCCGGTGGCGATCATGGCGGCCATGGACCGGGGCCACGGGCTCGGCCCGATCGTGAGCGTGGCCGCGGCCATCCAAAACCTGCTGCTCGCGGCTTATGCCGAAGGTCTCGGCACCTGCTGGGAAGCCATGCCCTTGATCTATGCCCACCGCATCCGCGAGCACCTGGGGCTGCCGGAGCGCAAGCGCCTGGTGGCCGGGATCGCGCTCGGCTTTCCGGCCGATTCTCCGGTCAACCGCTTCCGCTCCTCGCGGGAGCCGCTGGAGGCGTTTGTGGATTGGCGATTATGAGAAGAACCCAATTTGTTTTTTTATCTTGACACCAAGTATCAAGTTGCTGTAGACTATAAGTAGCATCAGGAAGAGAACGGTAGCAGGGATGTCAAAAGCAATGCGATCGGCCAAGAAAGCTCAATTGGGACTCTTTCCAGATCTCATCTCCACTCCCAGGGAAGGAGAATGGGATTTTACGGGAGAAGATACGCAGTATTTGACTCATGGACTCCACCCCTACCTTGCTGCCATGATTCCTCAAATCGCCGCCAAACTGCTAGAGCTATATGCTCCTCCGGGAACTAAAGTGCTGGACCCCTTTATGGGAGGGGGCACAGTTCTACTTGAATCCTATTTGGCGGATATCGCCTCAAGCGGTTTTGATGTCAATCCTCTTGCGGTCATTATCGCCAAAGCCAAAGTCACACCTATTCCAAGCAAGGTGCTTATTTCTGCTATGCATAAGTTTGACCGGCTCTATCCGGCTGCATATCCCTCAGTGCTGTCATTCCCTGAAAATGCGCGGATGGCATATTGGTTTAAGCCTTATATGTTTGAACCTCTGGCGAGAATTCATAAGACCATCGCCGCGGTGATTGACCAAGCTACTCCGGATTTCAGTCAGAATTTGCAAATTTTATTCTATTGCGTCTTTTCCAACACGGTGCGAGATGTCTCCCTCACCTATCGTGGAGAAGTGAGACTAAGAAGACTACAAGGAAAAGATTTCGAGCGGTTCAATCCTGATATCTTAACAGAATTCCGCAGCCGTCTACAGGATGCTTGCCGACGCGTGAGCGGATTGCCGGTGAAGTCACACGTGCCTAGTATTCAAGAAGGTGATGCCAGGAAGATCCCAGTTGCAGATAATTATTATGACTTGGTCATCACTTCGCCTCCTTACGGTGATATCAAAAACACCATCCCTTACCATCAGTTTTCTAAGAATATGCTATATTGGCTAGAAATTGGCGAAACTGCCCTAGAGAAGATCAGGTGCTCCTCGCTCGGATCGAAGACTTCCAATAAAGTTGCGCCCAAGAGTCGAACTCTCCGACGAGCCATAGGTCAGATGAAGAAACCCAATCTAATCCATGAAGCAATTTGCTTCTATGCTGATTATTGGGATGCCTTGCGCGAGACTGCACGAGTTACTTCACAAAAAATTATTATCATTACCGGGTCTAGAATTCTAGACGGGGTGGCGCTGGATAATCCCGCGATTACCTCAGACCTGATGGGACAAATAGGATGGCGACTGGAAGCCCAGTATTCTCGGGTCATTCGGAAAAAACGGATTCATCGCAAGATGGGCTTTGGCAACAACGCTCAAGGAGGAACCATTGACCACGAAGAAATTTTAGTATATCGGAAATGAATCTATCGTCGTTTGCGACTCGCTTTTCTGATTGCTTCACAGAGTCCGTCCCATTGACCATTGAACTTACAAACCTGAATTCTTCTACCAGATTTTGTTTGGCCTTTGCTTGGAAGAGTGCGAGTATTAAAAGAGAAGCATCCATCAAATTTGCCCTGATCCTCAATATAGTTCCTCTTGTCCGTGGGCTTTTTCGGCGATCCCAATTCCCCTTTGTTGATGTAAGCACGCTCCTTCTTGACCGTATCCGATGGAGGGAAGGATTTCACATCCAAGGTAACAAGGTAAGAAACATAGCCTTTCTTCATCATTTCTTCACTGCAAGGAACATCATCTGTTACCCGTTCGGCTAGACTCGCCTTGACATGTAATCCCCCTATGATCCTTCCATTGAATACTGATGGTTTTTGCTGCGGTTTGCAGCTATCCATGATAGCAATATCCAGCTTGCTGTTGCCTACCTTTCCATGAATACCGAGTTGCTTAAGGGCCTGAATTCGATCCCTGCTGGATAACAGCGCCACCAGTTGGATCCCGTCCTTTGCAAGCAATGGGTTGTAATACGATTCCAGAAATTGCTCCAAGGCATCTCCGCTCGCGCGAACCCAGCTTTGACCTGGATTTTGAACCCGCCGGTATTGAGGCACCATTTTCTTGTATTCCGGGTAAACCACATGGTGCCACAAATCGCTTGGGTTAGCGCGGGGTGCGCGCTTTACCGCGGTTGCAAAAGCTTCTCGTATGGCATCGCGGTTGGAGACTTTCGGGTTGGAGAGCGAAGCGTTAAGGCTTCTTGTTACCGCGTTGTAATCAGTCCGCCTAAAATTCTTGATCTCTACAGGAACGCCGTCTCTCTCCAGTTTCAATCGTTACTCTCTCCTGAAAATAAGCTCGCGATTGGACACCGGAAAGCTCTGGCGATCTTCTCAATATTCACTAGTGAAACATTCCGTTCTCCCCGTTCAATCGAGCCAATATAGGTTCGATGCAGTCCGCATTCCTCGGCGAAACGTTCCTGGGACCAACCGCGCGCAACCCGAAGTTGTCGGACTTTATTTCCAAAGCTCCGCAATACCGATTCGCTCATGTATTGTTATTTTGGCAGAGGTGATGACTGTATGTCCACAGACAATAAGTAGCACCGGAAATAAGAGAAGAGTTTGATCGCCAAGTCCCCGGTCAACCGCTTCCGCTCCTCGCGCGAGCCGCTGGATACCTTCGTGGACTGGAGGTTGTAAGGGATCTCAGGCCAGCGGCTGGGGCTCGCGCACCACCATCACTTCCTGGATCGCCCGGGGCGTGGCCTCGCGGACTACGAAGACCAGGTCGCGGAACCGAATCTGTTCGCCCGCCTTGGGGATATGGCCGAACCGGGAGAGGAGGAACCCGCCCAGAGTCTCGTATTCCCCCTCGGGCAGGTCCAGGTCGAGCGCCTCGTTGATCTGGTCAATCTCCATGCGCGCCTGGATCAAGAAGCGGCGGTCGTCGAGCTTGCGAAAAAGCCGGGCTCGGCGGTCGTGCTCGTCCTCAATCTCGCCCACGATCTCTTCCAAAATATCTTCCCGGGTGATGATGCCCCCGCAGCCGCCATACTCGTCCACCACCACCGCCAGCAGGAAATTCTCCTTCTGCATCCGGGCCAAGGCGTCCTGGACCGGCATGTTCTCGGGCAGATAAATCGCGGGGCGGACCAGGTTCTTGATCGGGGTTTTCGGGTCCGGGGCCTGGAGCAGGTCCACGCTGTGGAGGACTCCGACCACGTTATCCACCCGCTCGGCAAAGACCGGGTAGCGCGAGTGCATTTCTTTGCGCACTTCCTCGAGCGCATCCGCCACCGTGATCTCCTGGTCGAGCGCATGCACCTGGATCAGGGGGATCATCACCTCGCGCACCAAGGTCTCGGCGAAGCGGAAGACCCGGCCGATCATCCGCTGCTCGTGGGATTGCAGCTCCACGGAACGGCCGGAAGTGGTCAACAGGCTCTGGATCTCTTCGCGGGTGACAAAAGGGCTGGCGACATGGTCGCCGCCGAGAAGGCGCGTCAGGACTCCAGCCAGACCGGTCAAAACCGCGAGCAGCGGCGAGAAGAGGCGGGAGACCGCACGGAGCGGAAGGAGCACGCGCGGCGCGATCCGGTCGGCATACTGCTGGAAATAGACCTTGGGAATCATCTCGGCGAAGAGCAGGATCAAAGGAGAAATGACGAGCAGGGTGTAAAGCTCGCCGATCTCGCCGTAACGGCCGCGGAAGAAAATGGTGGCGAAGGACACCGAGACCACGGTGGAGAGGTTGGTGCCGATCAGGGTGGTGCCCAAGAGCCACTGGGGCCGGTCGTGGAATTCCTGGACCAGGCGAAGGAGCCGCGAGCCGGCGGCCGCGCGCTGGCGCAGGAGTGCCTTGTTGGAAGCGACCACCGCGATCTCCGAGCCGGAGAAAAACGCCTCCAGCGCCAGGCAGAGCGCCACGATCAGCGCCAAGGTGCCCAGGGAGATCACGGCTTTTCCTCCCGGCCCGGGTAAATCCGGCTGACCTCGATCCGATGGATGGCGGCGCCCCGCACTTCCCGGACCGTAAACTTGAAGCCGGCCTCGACCAGCGCTTCGCCCGCGGCCGGTGTCCGGCCGAACCGGTGGAGCAGGAAACCGGCCATGCTCTGGACGCCCTCGGCCGAAAGCTCGGCCACCATCCGGGTATTGAACTCGCGCACCTCCAGCCGGCCGGAGATAAGCATGTTGCCGGACGGGAGCACTTCGAACTCCTGCTCCTTGGCCGGCTTGCCGGTCTTGCCGAAGATTTCTTCCAGGATATCCTCGATGGTGACCAGTCCGACCACCGCCCCGAATTCATCCACCACCAGGGCGAGGTGGACCCGGCGGTTCTGGAACTCGAGCAAAAGCTCGTCAATCGGCTTGGTGCGGGGGATGAAGAAGGACGGGCGCAAGAGCGGGGCCAGGCTCTGGACCGGGGCCGCGGCTCCGTAGTTGAAGGACTTGAGCAAGTCCTTGGTGGTGAGGATGCCGATGATGTTGTCGGGATCTCCGTGATAGATGGGGACCCGGGAGAAGCCCCGGCGCCGGATCTCGCGCACGATCTCAAGCAAAGGCAGGGTGTCGGGCAGGCAAAAGATGTCGCGGCGAGGCGTCATCACTTCCGCCACCTTGAGGTCGCCGAACTCGAAGAGGTTGTGCAGGAGCGTGGCCTCGTCGGCCTGGAGCACGCCCTCGTCCTCCCCCATCTCCACCAGGCCCAGCAACTCCTCGTCGGCGATGCCGGCCGCCGCGTCCCGGGCATCCACCCCCAGGCCGCGGAGGACCAGGTCGCTGACCAGGCGCAGCAAGCGGCGAAGGGGATAGATCGCCCGCGAAAAGGTAAGCAGGGGCAAAGCCGTCTTCCGGGTCCAGCCGGGCGAAAACTTCACGCCCAGGGTCTTGGGCAGGATTTCTCCGAAGAACATGATGAGCAGCGCGGAGGAGACGATGCTAATGAGGCTGACCCAGGTGAACCGGTCCCCGGGCGGGAGCCAGAGCCGGCGGGCGCCGGGTTCGAGGAAGAGCATGGCGTAGAGGGCCGCGACCAGGATCGAGATGCTGTAGTTGGCGAGCTCGTTGCCGATGAGCACGGTCGCGATCAGGCGGCGGGGTTGGGCCAGGAGCTCTCGGATCCTTCGGACCTGGTTCGGATACTTTTCTTCCCAGGGCCCCAGGCGAAACCGGCCCAGGCTGAAAAAAGCCGCTTCCGAGCCGGAGAAGAACGCCGAGACCAGCAACAGGCCGGCCGCTCCCAAGAGTCGAAACAGGATCTCCGACTCCACGTTCATGGCCGCTCCGGGAAATGCTCGAAGCGGGCGCAGGGCGGCGGGAGGATGGCTCCTCCAGGCCCGACCAGTTGGATGACGGGACGACGGCTCGCGCGGAGCTGACCGATGCGGGTGATGGCGATCCCGGTTTCATCCGCCAGCCGGGCCAGTTTCCCGGCCTGGCCCGGCGCGGCGGTGAAGAGGAGTTCGTAGTCCTCGCCGCCAGCCGAGGCCAGGGCCAGCGCCTTGCCCCGGGGCGCGCCCCGGACCCGAAAGTGACGGCGGAAACAAGGAGAGAGCGGGAGCGCGGCCGTTTCAACCAGGGCCGCCACGCCCCGGCTCTCCTCCAAGAGGTGGCCGAGGTCAATGAGGAGACCGTCGCTCAAATCAATCATGGCCGAGGCATAAGCCGCCAGTCTTCGACCGAGTTTCACGCGGGGCGTCGGATCGAGCAGGCGGCGGACCGCGGGATGGCGGGCGGACCCGTGTCCGCGCTTCAAGAGCTCGAGACCCCAGGCCGCCTCGCCCAGAGCGCCGGTGACAAAAATCTCGTCCCCGGGCCGGGCGCCGGAGCGGAGCACGCACGGGTAGCGGCCCTGCTCGCCCAGCACGGTGACGGCCAGAATTATTTTCCGGGAAGCGCAGGTATCGCCGCCGATCAGCTCCACGTCATGTTCTTCAGCCACTTCCAGGAATCCCCGGCGCAGGGCGTCGGCCTCGGCCACCGACGTCTTCGGCGGCAGGCCCAGGCCGAGCAGGGCAAAACGCGGGACCGCGGCCATGGCGGCAAGGTCGGAGAGGTTGACCGAGAGCGCCTTGCGGCCGAGCCGCCGCCAGGGGTGCCAGCGGCGCTGGAAATGGACGCCTTCGATGAGAAGGTCGCAGGTGATGATCTGGGGAGAAGAGAGCGTGGTCAGGGCCGCGTCATCGCCGATCCCCAGTTGGAGTCCGGCGCTACGCGGCCGACAGGCACGGCGGATACGCTGGATCAGCCCTCGTTCGCCTATCTCGCTCAGATCCAACCTGCTCGTGCCATGGGTTTTCAACCCATGCCTCGTGCCACGGGTTTCCAACCCGTGCCTAACGCGCCGCGATCTTGGCCCGGCCCGCTTCCGAGGAGCGTGCCGGACGGATCGCTTGAGTGCTCTTGGCCCGGCGGGCCCGGCGCGTCTTTTTCGAGCCGGTTTTCCGGGTGAGTTTGCTCAGTTCCTTGGTCCCGTCAACCAGGGCCACCTCGAGCACGTCGTCCATGGTCTTGACGAAGATGAATTTGATCTTCTCCCGCAGGTTCTTGGGGATATCCTCCAAGTCCTTGCGGTTGCGCTCGGGCACGATCACGTTGGCGATCTTGTTGCGGAGCGCGGCCAGGGCCTTGTCCTTGAGCCCGCCGATCGGCAGCACCCGCCCCCGCAGCGTGATCTCGCCGGTCATGGCGATATCACGCCGCACCGGGATCCCGGTCATGGCCGAGACCAGCGAGGTGGCCATGGTCACCCCGGCGGACGGCCCGTCCTTGGGGATGGCGCCGGCCGGGACGTGCACGTGCACTTCCTTGCGGTCGAAGAAGTTCTCGGGCAGGTTGAACGCCGGCGCCCGCTTCTTGGCATAGGACAGCGCGGCCTGGGCCGATTCCCGCATCACCTCGCCCAGGTGGCCGGTCAGGATCAGGTTCTTGGCGCCGTTGGTGATGCTGGCCTCCACCTGCAGAATCTCGCCGCCGGTCGGCGTCCAGGCCAGGCCGGTGGCCACGCCCACCTCGTCCTTCTCCTGCTCTTCCTCGGGCAGGAAATAGGGCGGGCCCAGGTAGCTATGCAGATCGGCCGCCCTGATTTTAACTTTCTCTTTCTGTCCCTCGACCACCTTGCGCGCCACCTTGCGGCAGACGTTGGCAATCTCCCGCTCGGCGTTGCGCAGCCCCGCCTCCCGGGTGTATTGGCCGATGATCCCCTCAATCGCCTCGTCGGTGAACTCGATGAGCTTGGTGCTGATCCCGTTCTCGCTCATCTGGCGGGGGATCAGGTATTGCTTGGCGATGGCCACCTTCTCTTCCAGGGTGTAGCCGGGCAGCTCCAGCACCTCCATCCGGTCGCGGAGCGCCGAGGGCACCGGGTCCATCTGGTTGGCGGTGGTGATGAACATGGCCCGGGACAGGTCAAAGGGCATGTTGATGTAGTGGTCGCGGAAGCTGAAGTTCTGCTCCGGGTCCAGCACTTCGAGCAGCGCAGCCGAGGGATCGCCCCGGAAGTCCATGCCCAGCTTGTCAATCTCGTCGAGCATGAACACCGGGTTGTGGGTCCCGGCCTGCTTGATCCCCTGGATGATGCGGCCGGGAAGCGCGCCGACGTAGGTGCGGCGGTGGCCGCGGATCTCGGCTTCGTCCCGGATCCCGCCCAGGCTCATCCGGATAAACTTGCGTCCCATCGCCCGGGCAATGGACTTGCCGAGCGAGGTCTTGCCCACGCCCGGCGGGCCCACGAAGCAGAGGATGGGGCCTTTCATCTTCTTGTTGAGCTTGCGCACCGAGAGGTATTCGAGAATGCGCTCTTTCACCTTGTCCAGGTCGTAATGGTCCTTGTCCAGGATCTTCTTGGCCTTCTTCGGGTTGAGGCTGTCCTTGGAAAACACCGACCAGGGCAGTTCCACCAGCCACTCCAGGTAGGACCGGACCGTGCTCGCCTCCATGGCGTCCGGGTGCATCATCTCCAGTTTCTTGAGCTGCTTGTTGGCTTCCTTGTCCGCTTCCTCGGGCATCTTGGCCTTGGCGATCTTCTCCTTGAGCTCCGCGATCTCGGCCCCCTTCTCGTCCACCTCGCCCAGTTCCTGCTGGATGGCCCGGAGCTGCTCGCGCAGGAAATACTCGCGCTGGGTCTTGTTCATCTCCTCCTTGGCCTGGTTCTGAATCTTGGCCTGGACCGAAAGCAACTCCACCTCCTTGTTCAAAAACTCGTTCACCTTTTGCAGCCGCTGCCGGGGCTCCATGATCTCCAGCAGTTGCTGGGCTTCTTCCACACCCATCCCGATGTTGGCCGCGATCAGGTCGCAGAAGCGGCCGGGGTCGGAGATGCTCTCCAGCACCATGACCAGGTCGGGCGACATTACCTTGCCCATCTGGATGATCTTTTCCAGGTTCTCCTTGACCGTGCGCATCAGGGCCTGCACTTCCAGGGTGAGTTCACCCGGAGGCGGCTCCATCAGCATCTCCACCCGGGCGAAATAGGGCGGCGTGGCCTGGGTGAATTCCTTGATCCGCGCGCGGGCCAGACCCTGCACCAGGATCTTGACCCGGCCGTCCGGCAATTTCAGCATGCGCATGATCATGGAAGCCGTGCCCACCGGATGGATGCCTTCCGGAACGGGGTTTTCGTCGGTCATCTGTTTCTGGGCGCAAAGCAGGATCATGCGGTCCTTGCTCAAGGCGTCGTTGACCGCGGCCACCGAGCTCTCCCGGCCCACGAACAAAGGCAGGATCATGAACGGGAACACCACCACGTCCCGAACCGGCAGCAGCGGCAAGACCTCGGGAATCTGGATCTGCTGGCTTTCCGGCTTGCCTTCCCCTTCCCCGCTCGGAGGAGGCGCACTGGGCGGCGTTGGGGGTTTTTCTTCATCAACCATTACGACTCACCTCGCTCGATACCGGGTTACGACTCAATCGGAATATTCTGGCGCTGGCCCCGGCGTTCGCTGATCTTTTGAAATTCAACGGTCAGAATCCCGTTGCGATATCGGGCCTTGGCCTTCAAGGGATGGCAAGGCTTGGGCAACTCGATCTGACGATGGATCCTCCCGAACTTCCGCTCCAGGCACAGGTAACTCACCGAGCCCGGAGTCTTGGCCTCCGGGGGACATTCCTTCTTTTCCACCTCGATGAAAAGAACACCTTGCACGGTCCAAAGCCGGATCGCCTCCAGCTCCACCCCCGGCAGTTCCACCTCCATACACAGCGTATCACTGGTCTCATAGATGTCCACCGGCGGGCTTAACAGCTCGACGTGCTGCATCAACGGCTGTTCCCCTTCAAAAATACTCTGCCATAATTCTTCGGCGTTCTTTTCAAAGAGCAGGAAATTTTTTTTCCACTCGGGTGACCGCTTCATCGGTTTATCCAACTGATGTCTTTAAGAATGTATGACACGACCTTTCCATTGTCAAGGGACGAGCAGAAAGATAAAGCTTAGGCCGCAACGATTGCTTGCACCTGAGACCGTTGGAACGTTTGCCCGAATTTGGACACTAAACAGGGGATATCCCCCATCTAGCTGAATCTTCGGGCGATTCGTGATATCATAATAAAAGATGGCACCAGCTTCTCAGCCAAGACTCGCGCTCTCCCGACCGCTCCTGATCGAAATGACCCTGCGGGATTTCCAGAGCAAATACGTCGGGAGTCTCTTCGGCTTGTTTTGGACCGTGATCAATCCCCTCTTGTTGCTCGTCATTTTTACTTTTGTCTTTACCGTGGTCTTTCGGGCCAAGTTCGGGGAGCAGGCCGGGATCGGCACCAATGCGCTTTACATCCTGGCCGGCATCCTGCCCTGGGTGGCTTTCCAGGAAGGGCTGGGCCGGGCCACGGTGGCCTTGCTCGAACACAAAAACCTCGTCACCCGGGTTCAGTTCCCGGTCGCCGTGCTGCCCGCGGTCCCGGTGCTGAGCGCCGTCCTGGGCCAGCTCATCGGTCTCGCCGTGCTTACGGTTTTAGCCGCCGTTTACGCCAGCGGACTCGGGATCAGCCTGCTCTGGCTTCCCCTGCTCCTCCTCCTGCAAATCCTCTTCACCCTGGGTCTGGCCTGGTTCCTGGCCGGCCTGAACGTCTTCTTCCGGGACGCGGTCCACCTGGTCCCGGTCCTGCTCCTGGTCTGGATGTACGGCACCCCCATCTTCTATCCCGCGGCCATGGTGCCGGAAAAATACCAGTTCCTGATCGCGCTCAACCCCATGGCCCACCTGGTCGAAGCTTATCGCCGCGTGATCCTGGAAGCCGCTGCTCCCGGCCTTTTCGGCCTGGCCATGCTCACCGCCGGCGCGGCCCTGAGCCTGATCTTGGGCTTCTTTCTCTACCGCCGCTGGGCGATCCATTTCGCCGACCGGCTGTGAAAATGGGACCGCCATGACCGCCCTCCGCGTCAGCAACCTGAGCAAGATTTTCCGGGTCTATGCCCGGCCCCGCCACCGGCTGGCCGAGATCCTCACCCTCGGCCGCACCTCGTGGCACCATGAGGTGCGGGCGCTGTGCGACGTGAGCTTTGCGGTCGCGGCCGGGGAATGCCTGGGCATTGTCGGCGCCAACGGGGCCGGCAAGTCCTCCCTGCTCCGCATCCTGGCCGGCTTAAGCCCGCCAACCTCCGGCACCCTGGAAATTTCGGGCCGGGTCTCGGCGCTCCTGGAACTGAACTCCGGCTTTCACCCCGAATTCACCGGCCGGGAAAATATCCGCCTGGCCGGGACCATCCTGGGCCTTTCCTCCTCGGAGATCGCAACCCGGGCCGAGGAGATCATCGCCTTTGCCGAGCTGGGCGAATTCATTGACCTGCCGGTGCGCACCTACTCATCCGGCATGTTCCTCCGCCTGGGCTTTGCCACGGCCACTGCGATCAACCCGGACGTGCTCCTGGTGGACGAGGCCCTGGCCGTGGGCGATGAATACTTCCGGGGCAAATGCACGCACCGGCTGCGCGAGTTCCGCAGCCAGAACAAGACTATCGTCATTGTCTCCCACGACCTGAGCATGGTGCGGAACCTCTGCGACCGGGCGATCTTGCTGGACCACGGCGGCATCGTGGAACAGGGCGCCCCGGCCCAGGTGCTGCAAGCCTACTTGGATCGGATTTACCGGGGCGCGGTGGAAGAGATGCACGGCTCGAGCGGCGTGCTCGCGCCGGATGTGCTGCGGCGGGGTTCGGGCGAGCTCGAGATCACCGCGGTGCGCCTGCTCAACCGCGACCATCAGCCCAGTCGGGCCTTTGTCCCCGGCGAGCGGCTCGGCATCGAGTTCGACTACACGGTCCGCCGGCAGGTGGACCAGCCCCTCTTCGGCATCAACATCTTCCGCGCCGACGGCGTGCTGGCCGTTTCCACCAACTCCGCCTGCGGCAAAGCCAGCAACCTTGCGCTCCGGCCCGGCCGGGATCCCGGCGACGACCCGCGGCCCTTGGCGCCCGGGCAAACCGGCACGGTGCGCTTCGAGGCGGAGACCAACCTGCTCCTGTCCGGAGCTTATGAGCTTTCGGTAAATGTCTTCAACGGCCTGAGCGGCGCGGCCACGCCGGTGGACGAGGTCTTTGCCGCGGCGCGTTTCCAGGTGCTTCCGGGCCGTTTCGACGACCGCGGGATTTTCTTATTCCCCGGCACCTGGAGGCTCCGGTGACCCGGCGGGAAAACCTGGAGAGCTTGCGCCGGCATTGGCAGCAAGGAGATCAAGTCCTGTCCAGCCGGCCGGCGGTGCTCTACCTGGAAGCCACCGCGGTCTGCAACCTCGGCTGCCCCATGTGCCCGATCACCCTGCACTTTCCGGAATACCAACACCAGGTGAAGTGGTTCCGTCTCGAATTGCTCCCCAAGCTGGCCGAGGTCTTGCCCGCGGTGCGCCGCTGTTTTTTGAGCGGCGGGGGCGAGCCGTTCCTGCATCCCCGCTTCTTCGAGATTGTGGCCGCGGTCAAGAGATCCGGGGCCGAGGCGATTTTCAATTCCAACGGCACGATCCTGGACGAGGACAAGAGCCGCGCCTTGATCGAGCATCAGGTGGATTGCGTGTCCTTTTCCATGGACGGCGCTACGGCCAAAACTTATGAAGCCATCCGCAAGGGCGCTGACTTTGAAAAGGTCTGCGCCAATATCGCCGGCTTGAGCGCGCTCAAGCAAAAGCTCAAGGCCGAGCGGCCTTACCTCAACCTTCAGTTCACCGCGCAGGATCGCAACTTCCAGGAAATCCCCGGGGTGGTGGCGCTGGCCAAGCGGCTTGGCGTTCACCACCTGGTGGTGGAGCCGTTGACCCCGGTCTTCAATTTCAACCCTGAATACCAGGCCTATTACCAGGCCCATGTCGTTTCCAGCCAGGCGGTGCTTCCCGCGCTCCGCCAGGCCCAGGCCGAAGCGCGGCGGGCCGGGATCTTGCTGACCTCCCATTACCTGGATGCGGCCGAACCGCAGAGCCCGCTCCGGCCTTGCGTGGAGCCCTGGCTGACCTTCGGGGTGCGGGTGGACGGCGAGGTCTTTGCCTGCTGCGGCACCCCGCTCAAGATGGGCAGCCTGGCGGACCAGGACTGGCAAGAAATTTGGAACGGCGAGGTCTATCGCCGCTTGCGGCAAGAGCTTGCGGCCGGAAAAACTCCGGAGAGCTGCGGGTTGTGCCTGAGCGAGGCCCGGTGCAATCATTTTAACGAGGATCTGGTGCTTGAGGATGGCTGAGCGGGAAGCCGGAAAGCCGGAAGTCTCGATCCTGATCCTCACCCGCAATGAGGAACAAAATATCGGCGTCTGCCTGACCGCGGTCTTTGGCCAGGAAACCCGGCGCCGCTTCGAAGTGATCGTGGTGGATTCCGGTTCTACCGACCGGACCCTGGCGATCCTGGAAAACTACCCGGTCCGGCTCTTTCAAATGGCGCCGCGGGAATTCAATCACGGCCGGGCCCGGCAGTTTGCCTCGGAGCAGGCCGAGGGAGAGTTCCTGGTTTACCTGGTGGCGGATGCAATGCCCGCGGACGCGCATTGGCTCGAACGCCTGGTGGACGCGGTGGCCGGCGACCCGGCGGTGGCCGGAGCCTATTCGCGCCAGCTTCCGCGTCCGGACGCGGACCCGGTCGAGGCGGTTCGGGTCCGGAACAAAATCGCCGGGAGTGAAAAGCGCCGGGAGGTTTCGATTCAAAACCTGGAGGAATTCGATCTGCTGCCCCCGGCCGAGCGCCTGGCCCTGGCCGACTTTGAGGACGTGAGCGCCTGCCGGCGGCGGTCGGTCTGGCAACAGATCCCGATCCAAGAGCTGTATTGGGCTGAAGACCTGGCCTGGAGCCTGGAAGCGCTCCGCGCCGGTTACCGGATCGTGTTCGAGCCGGAATCGCAGGTGATCCACTCGCATCGTAATACGATGGGGCACAGCTTCCGCCGGGGTTACGTGGACCAGATGGTGGCCAAGGAATGGTTCGGACTGCTCTACTATGCGGACAGCGGCGAGCTCCTGGTCAACTTCACCCGGCTTTTGCGAAAGCGGCTGCGCCTGGCCGGAAGGGACGGGCTTGGCGCCCTGCTCCGGGCGCCGCTCTGGCTCCTGGCCGAAGTCATGGGCAATTACCTGGCGGCGCGGCCCCGGCGCGAGCGGCACGTGGCTTATGACTTCAGCCGCGGCCTTTACCGCGCCTCTTTCGCGCCGGCGGAAGCTCGAAAGCGGGTGATGCTCACGCGCTTCACCCTCGGCAATGATCCGCGGCCGGTGCTCTTCATGAACCCGAACTCCGCGGCGATCTTTCGGCTGCGGGTTCCGGCCCGGGCCAAGCTTTGCTTCGGCATGGCCATCAATCCCCGGGCCTGGCCCCATCGCCGCGAGCCGGTGCGCTTCCTGGTCGGGATCGCCGGCCAGAACGTGTTCGAGCAAGAGGTTTCGCTTCAGCCGGGCGGCCGCTGGCAAGAAGGCGAGGTTGACCTTGATCCCTGGGCCGGGCAAAGGCTTTCGCTGAGCTTGATCACCCGGGCCGGCAATACCGACCATGCCTGGGCCGGCTGGGGCCGGCCCCGGGTGGTGACCGACAAGCTGTCACGATGGGACCGGATGGTGAACCGGTTTCTGGACGGGGTGCATCGCCGCGTGACCGGGACACCTTTCCGGCATCCTTAGATCAATTTATAGGGGGTGAGCAGCCTCATGAAGGACTGCAAGAACAAGGAGACGAACCTGAAGCAGTGCAACTGCACTTACGAGCCGTGCCCGCGCAAGGGCATCTGCTGCGAGTGCCTGCGCTTCCATCGCCGGAGCAAAGAGCTGCCCGCGTGCTTTTTTACCAAGGCGGCCGAAGCCACTTACGACCGCTCGCTGGATCACTTCCTGCGGCTGCAGGGCTAGCGGTCTGAACCCGGAGGACCGGTGAAAGTCCTGTTCCTCTATACCGATATCGGCACTTACCTGGGGCCCCACTACCCGCACGGTATCGGCTACCTCTCGGCCATGCTCAAGCCGGCCGGGCACCGGACCGCCCTGCTCTGGATCGAGCAGGACCCGGGCCGCGAAGCGCTGATCGAGCAAGTCCGCGGCGAGCAGCCCGACCTGATCGGACTTTCCATGCTCACCAACCAGTTCCACCACCTGCGCCGCTTCGCCGAATGGATCCACCAAGACCTGGGCCTGCCCATCATCGCCGGCGGCATCCACGCCATGGTCGCCCCGGAGGAAGTGCTAAGTTCTCCCGGCATCAGCATGGTTTGCCTGGGCGAGGGCGAGGAGCCGATGGTCGAGTTGGCCGAGGCCATGGAGCACGACCGCGACCTCACCGGCATCCGCAACCTCTGGGTGAAACACGGCCAACAAATCATCAAGAACCCGCCGCGACCCTTGCTGCCAGACCTGGATGCCCTGCCCTTCCCGGACCGGGAGCTGATCACTTTCGCGCTCCCCGACCTCTCGCTCCTCGCCGGCCGCGGCTGCCCTTATCATTGCGCCTATTGCGCCAACCCGGCCCGCCGCGCCCTCTACCAGGGCCTGGGCCAATACGTGCGCCGGCGCTCGCCCCGGAACCTGCTCGCGGAAATCCGCAGCGAGGTGAAGAAAAGCCGGCCGCCCAAACTGGACTTCAACGACGACGTTTTTACCCTGGACAAGGACTGGCTGCGCGAGTTCTGCGCGGCCTATGCCGCGGAGTTCGATATCCCCTTCGACGTCAACCTTCACGTCGAGACCGTGGACCGGGAGATGCTTGAGATGATGAAGCGGGCCGGATGCGAGTGGGTGCGGATCGGGGTGGAGTCCGGCTCGGAGCGGGTGCGGCGGGAGGTGATGCGCCGGCCCATGTCCGAGGCCAAAATCAAACAGGTTTTCCGCGACGCTGAAGCGGTCGGGCTTTTAACCTGGTCCTTCAACATGGTGGGTCTGCCCACCGAGACGCCGGCCGAGGCCGCGGAAACCTATCGCCTCAACCAGGAGCTTTTTCCCGAGCACATGCAGGTGAGCGTCTTCAACCCTTACCCCGGCACCCAGCTCTACGAGCTCTGCCGCGAAAAAGGCTGGCTCAGCGGCCGCGAGGTGGACGGCTACTTTGTGCCCGAGAGCGTGCTCAACCTGCCCCAGTTCCCGCCGAAAGAGATCGCGGAATGGCACCGCCGGCTCAACCATTTGAGCGACGTGTGCAAGAACCGCAAGCGGCTCCAGCGCCAACTCCAGGGCAAGAAGATCCTGCTCGACCTGATCGAGTTGCTCCCCCAGGCTGAGATTGCCACCCCGCTCCCCCATTACGTGAGCGAGGACTATTTCACCATCGGCGAGGACGTGCGCCGGGTGTTGATGGAGCATCCGCCTTCCCGGATCCGCTACCTTCTCCAACTTCCGAATGCCTCAATGCTCCGCTTCGGCCTGGCCATGCACCCGGGCGTTTATGACCGGCCCGGCGGCAACGGCGTGGTCTTCACGATCCGGCTGGGCCGGAACTCCCAGCGCCTGGAAACCGTGTTCGAAAAGACCCTGGACCCCAAGGGCCGGCCGGAGGATCGGGGCTGGCATGACCTTAGCCTCGACCTTCGCTCCTGGGCGGGCAAAAGCCTGGTGCTCGAGCTGGCCACGCAGACCGTGGATCCGGCCGCCACCGATTACAACACCGTGGGCTGGTCCAACCCGATCCTGGTGGAGGCCGACTGATGTTCTCCGCCGACTCGATCCAGATCCTCCGCCAGTCTCTGGAACAAGGCCGGCCGGTTACCGGCCCGCTCGACCTGCAGATCCTGCCCACCACCCGCTGCAACGCCGCTTGCGTCTTCTGCCCGCTCCTGGCGGCGAGCGCGGAGGTCAAGGCGCGCCATGCCCCGCGCTGGCTCGGGCCCATCACCGACCTGCACGGCGGGCTTTTGGACCGGCTCTTTGACGACCTCTACCAGCTCGGCGGGCTGCGCCGGGTCCACATCACCGGCGGCGAGCCTTTGCTCTACCGGCCGCTCCTGGCCTTGCTCTTCGGCCTGCGCCAGAGTTTCCCCCAGGTGGAGACCACGCTCGTCACCAACGGCATCCTGCTCGAAAAATTCGCCCCGGTCCTGGCCAGGGTCGGCCTGGCGCGGCTCTCGGTCAGCATCAATGCCGGGACCGAGCAGAATTATCAGGAATTAAACCCCGCCGCCGGCGCCGGCGATTTCCCGGCCATTGTCCGGGGCATCCAAGCGGTGGCCGAGGAAAAAAACAAGGCGCAAAGTCCGCTGCCTTTGATCTCGGTCACCGCGGTGCTCACCCGCCGGAGCGCGGGCGAGGTCCAGCCGCTCTTCGAGCTTTGCCGACAAGCGGGCGCGAACGCCTTGACCTTCATTCCCTTGATGGAAATCCGCTTCGACGGCCCGGCCTCCAATGAAGCGCTCACTCTCAGCGCGGCTGAATTCGGGAAGTTCCAGGAGGAAGTGGACGCGCTCCAGGACCGTGCCCGCGAACGCCGGCTCTTTCTCGGCTTCGGCGGCGATGCCCGCTTTCAGGGCCGGCTGCGCCACGACGATCTCTACTCCAAGATCCCTTGTTATTCAGGTTACACTTTCACTATGGTCTGGCCCAACGGCGACGTCCGGCCCTGCTGCAACTGCGAGGAGCTGATGGGCAACCTCACCCAACAATCGTTCCCGGAAATCTGGCGCGGCCCGCGCTACCAGGGCTATCGCGGCCGCCTGCTCCGCATCCAAGCCGAGGGCCCGCCGCCCTTGTGCGCGTGCGCGGAATGCGGTTACCTTTATGAAAACCGCACTTTTCACGAGGTCTTGCATGAATAATTGGCAACGGCTGTTATGGTATTACGGCGCCGGCCGGCTCTTCACCCCCCGGCCGCGCTGGTTCTGTTACAACGTGACCCGCCGCTGTGATTCCCGGTGTATCCACTGCGGCATCTGGCGGGGCGAGCATCCGGAAGAGCTTCCGCCCGAGGAGTTGCGGCTGATCTTTTCCAACCCCTTTTTCGGCGCGGTGCGCACGGCCTGGCTGACCGGAGGCGAACCCACCCTGCGCCAGGACCTGGCCGCGGTCGCCGCGGTCATGATCGCCTCCATGCCTTCGCTCGCGACCCTGGGTCTCGCCACCCACGGCATCCGCACCCAGCGGGTCATCCAGCAGGTCGTGAACCTCCTCGACGTGCTGGACCCGGCCCGCCACGGCCTCTTCATCCACCTCTCCCTCGACAGCGCCGGCGAGGTCCACGACCAGGTGCGCGGCATCCCCGGCGCCCAGGCCGGAGTGCTCGCCACCCTGGACGCGATCCAGGAACTCCGGCACGATTATCCCGGACACCGGATCGAGGCCGGACTCAACTGCGTAATCCAGCCGGCCAACGTGGCCGAGCTGCCCCGCTTGCTCGCGTTCGCCCGCGAGCGCGGCCTCTCCATCACCTTCAACATCGTGGTCATCACCGACCAAATTTTTGACAACCTCGAATCCGAGGCGGAACTGCGTTTTCTTCCCGAGCAGGTCGAACCGGCGGCCGACTTCCTGGAGCAGGTGGCGGTCCAAAGCTCGGCGGCGCTCTGCGATCACTACCGCCAGATCGCGCGGATGCTGCGGGGTGAGCCCCGCGACCGGCGCTGCCTCACGCTCTGGAGCACGGTGAACCTGGAACCGGACGGGACTTTTCTCCCCTGCCCCACCTGCTCCAATATCTATCCGGTCAATGTCAAGGGTCGGGACCTGGAAGAGCTGTGGCGGAGCCAGGAAATGGAGGCGCTACGCCGGCGGATCGTTACCGAGCATTGTCCGACCTGCCAGCTCGGCTGCTCCCTGGGCGATTCCTTGACCTTGAGCGAGTGGCGGAGGGGCGGCTGGGGGCCATGAGTGCGGAGCGGATGACCGGGCTTTCCCTGGAGCTGAGCTCGCTCTGCCAGCTTGAGTGTCCCCTCTGCGTGCGGAGGACGATCGCGGCCGATTACCCCAGCCAGGCCATGTCAGCCGAGACCCTGGCCGCGGTCCTGCCCTACCTTGCAGTAATGGAAAGCGTGGATTTGACCGGCTGGGGCGAGCCTTTGCTCCACCCCCGCTTCGCTGAAATCCTGGCGCAAATCCGCCGATCTTTTTCCGGCCGGCTCACCTTCACCACCAATGGCCTGCTCTTCCAGCGCGAGCAGATCGAAGCCGTGGTCGAGCAGGGGGTGGACGTGATCTGCGTTTCCGTGGACGCGGCTCGGCCGGAAAGCTATGAGCGCATTCGACCGGGCGGTGACTTTAACCGTCTGCTTCAAAACTTACGTGACCTGGTCTCCTTTCGCCAGGCCCAGGGCGCTTCCCGGCCCCAGGTGTTCGCTCTCTTTCTCTTGCGCCGCGAGGCGCTGGATGAACTGCCCGAGTTTGTCCGGCTGATGCAGTCCCTCGGCCTTACCGGCGTGGTCTTTCAGCAACTGGCCGGGGTTTTCTCGGAGGCGCACTTGTCCCGGATCACCTACACCGAGTATTACCGGAGCGACTTTGACCCGGCCCTTCTCAAGCAGAGCCTGGCCCAGGCCCGAGACCAGGCGAAGCCGGGCTTGATCGTGGCCGGGCCGGAGCGGGTGCGGCGCTTCCGCGGCCACGGCTGCGGCGGTTTTGACGTGCACAAGCCTTTTATCACCGCCGGGGGCGAGGTCTCGGTCTGCTGTCAAATGGCCTACCCGGTGTCGCTGATGCGAAAGTCAGGCCAGTTGGTCTTCACGCCGTCGCTCACTTTCGGTCGCCTGACCGAGGAACCTTTGCCCTCCATCTGGTCCAAGCCGGCTTACGCGGAAGTCCGCCGGCAGATCCTGGCCGGTGAAAATTCCGCCGCTTGCGCGGAATGCATCGGGCTCTACCTGGAGCCCGCCATCTATGGACAAGAACCACCTGAAAAGAGATAATGAGACCATGAAAGTCCTCCTGGTCTATCCCGACATCCAAACCCTGCAATTTCCCCACTTCCAGCACGGCGTGGCCTCCATCTCCGCCACCCTCAAGCGAGCCGGCCACCCGACTTCCCTGATCTATCTCAGCCGCGAGCTCGATGACGACAGTTTCATCCAGGAGGTCCAGGCTTATCGCCCGGACCTGGTCGCTTTCTCGTCCACCACCATGCAGTATCCTTTCGCCCGGCGCTACGGCGCCGCGATCAAGTCCCGGCTGGGCCTGCCCATCCTCATCGGCGGCATCCATGCCACCATCGCCCCCGAGGAAGTCATGAAGGACCGGGTCTTCAACGACTTGATCCGCGCTGAAGGGGAATACCCGTTGCTCGAATACGCGCAGGCGCTCCAGAGCGGGAGCGATCCTTCGGAGATCCGCAATCTCTGGCGGCGACTCCCGGACGGGACCATCCGGAAAAACCCGTTGCGGCCGCCGGCGGACCTGGAGCAACTGCCATTCGTTGACCGCGAGCTTTTCGACAACGAGGTGCTGATGCAGGAGAATGACCGGCAGGTGCCGCTGATGGCCTCCCGCGGCTGTCCTTATGCCTGCACCTATTGCTGCAACTCGGTCCTTTCCGAACTCGCCGGCGGTCCCAAGAACCTGGTCCGCCAGCGCCGGGTGGAAAGCGTGATGGCGGAGATCGAGGATCTGCACCGGCGTTACCCGGACCTCAAGTCGCTGATCTTCATGGACGAGATCTTCACCCTGAACCGCAAATGGGTGCGGGAGTTCTGCGCCGCTTACCGCGGGGCTTTCACCACGCCCTTCCAGATTTTTCTGCGGGTGGAAACGGTGGATCGGGAGACCCTGGGGATCCTGCGGGAGGCCGGTCTCTATTCCGTGATCGTGGGGGTCGAGAGCGGCTCGGAGCGGATCCGGCGGGAGGTGCTCAACCGGCACATGACCAACGAGCAGATCATCCGGGTTTTCAAATGGGCGGACGAGCTGGGGCTGGAGACCTGGGACTTCAATATGATCGGTCTTCCCACCGAGACCGCGGCCGAGATCCGCGAGACCATGGAGATCAATCGCCAGATCCGGCCGCACCATATCACGGTCACGATTTTCTATCCCTTTCCAGGCACGCCCATCCACGAGCGGTGCCAAGCAGAAGGAATCCTGCAGGTGGCCGACACTACCTCGCTCTTCCTGCACGAGTCCACGCTTAACCTTCCCACCATTTCCCGCCAGCGTTTGCAGGAGCTGGCCGAGGAATTTCGCGGCCTGGCCATGCAGATCGAGGCCGACAAGACGGCGCAAGGCTACCTGGACCTGACCGCCGCGTATGAAAAGGCGCGGGTGACGAGCGGCGGGCCCAAGTTCGTGGCCCTGTGGCAGGTGCGCATCTCCGGGGAGGACCGGATTTGCCTGCTTTTACATCCGCCGTCGGCGGCGAGCTACACGGTGGCGGTCAAGCCGCAATCCCTGCTCCGGTTCAGCATGGCTTTCTCTCCCGACGTCTGGGACCGGCCCGGAGGCGGCTGCCTCTACCGGGTCAAGGTCAAAGCGCCCTGGCGCAAGGAAAAGTTGGTGTTCGAGCGCGAGTTTGATCCCAAGCACCGGCCCGAAGAGCGCGGGTGGGTGGACGCGGAGGCGGACCTTTCCGAGTTCGGCGGCAAGACGGTCACCTTGACCCTGGAAACCTCCACGCCCAACGGCCCGAACGACTATTGCGTGGCCTTCTGGTCCCGGCCGCACCTGGCCCAGAAGGAAGCCGCGGCGATCAAGGAGCGACGCAGCGCATGATCTCGTGGAGCAAGCTTAAGTTCCTCAAGCGGTTGATGGACGACCCGGAGCTCGACGCCGTGTATTCGAAGCTCAAGGAAGGCCGGCTCTTTCCCGTTCCCGATGCGGTGGCGCTTTTTTCCCGGCAGGGGCAGGAGTTCTTTTATTACCACTCGCTCGAGCACGGGATCCGGCACGGCCTGAAGGTGGGCCGCAACTACCAGGTCGAGCCTTATGCCACCTTTTTCGGGTTCGACCGCATCCGGATCGGGGATGACTTCGTGTGCGGCTGCCTGGCCACGGTGCGGGCGGTGGCGGCGGAAATCACGATCGGGAACAAGGTCTCGCTCGGGCCCATGACCGCGCTGATCGGGGCCAACCACGGTTTTGCCGACTTGAACGTCCCCATCCAGGACCAGCCCCAAACCAGCGAGCCGGTGCGCCTCGCGGACAACGTCTGGGTCGGGACCGGCGCCATCATCCTGCCCGGCGTGAGCATCGGCGAGGGCGCGGTGGTCGCCGCCGGCGCGGTGGTGACCCGACCGGTCGCGGCCCGGACCGTGGTCGCCGGCTGCCCGGCCCGGCTGATCCGGGAACGGCGATGAGCTACGAGTCGCCGGAGCTGCTCGAGCTTCCCTTTGACCAGTACCAGCGCTACCGGATGCTGGCCGAGGTGGCGGATATCCTCCGTCCGGACGAGCAAAGGCTGCGGGTCCTGGAGGTCGGGGGTTACCCGCCCCGGCTGCCCCGCTTTTTAGCGCACGACGAGGTGATCGTCACCGATCAGCCGGCCGGCGATTTCCCCGGTTACCTGCAAGCCGACGGCACCCGGCTGCCGTTTCGCGACCGCGAGTTCGACCTGGTGGCCAGTCTGGATACGCTGGAACACCTCCCGGCGGACCGGCGCGGTGTTTTTCTGGATGAGCTTTGCCGGACCGCCAAGGATTACCTGGTGGTGGCGGCGCCGTTCCAGCTCGAGGCGGCGCGGGAGGCGGAGCGGATCATTTTGGATTTTATCCGGGTGCACGCCGGCTACGAACACATTTTTTTCAAGGAACACCTGGAGCGGGCGGCGCCGGACCAGGTGGAAGCGGAGAAGCAATTGATCGCGGCCGGTTTCCATACCCTGGTCCTGGCCAACGGCCGGCTCGACCACTGGCTGATGCTGATGGCCATCTATTATTTCCTCGACGGCCGGCCGGAATACGAGCCGGTCAAGGCCCGGACCATGTCCCTCTGGAATAAAAATTACTACCAATCCGATAATCAGGAACCGGCCTACCGCCATTTCCTGGTGGGCTCGCGCCGGCCTTTCGGCCGGGCCGAAGCCGGGCTCTTGGCCCTGATCAGCCGGGAACCGGCGCCGGCCTTGGACCTGGAGTCGGTGAAAGCGGTCATCGAGATCGCCCGGCTGGACAGCGACCGCCGGCTCCGGGGCAAGATCGCGGAGTTGGAAAACCTGCTGAGCGCGCGGGAGCGGGAAGTGGAAGGCTTAAAGGCCGAGATGGAAGGGCTGCAAAAATTTGTGGCGCGGCTCAAGTCCAGTTTGGCCTTTCGCGTTTACTCTTTCCTTTTCCAGCGAGCGAAGAGTTGAAGATGGCAGGGGGCCATGGCCAGGACGTTTGATTTCACGGTCTGGGGCGACGGTCTGGGCGAGTGGCTGACCGCGGCGGCGCTGGCCATGGCCGGCCGGCCCACGGCGCTGGTGCTCACCCGGGCCCTGGACCGGGAGGCCGGGGTCTTTCCCGAAGCGCCGGTGGATCTCTCCGGCTCGGAGGTGATCGCCAACTATTTCGGCGAAGCCCCGGCCGGAGGGCCCGAAGACCGCTTCGAGGCGGACTTCCAGGTGATCTGGCCGGAGGCCCGGCTCGACGTGTTCGCCGACCCGGAAGAATTCCGCTTCGGGCTGGAACGCGATCTCCCGGCCCACGCCCAGTCGGTTCTGGCCGCTTCGACCGGGCTCCGCAAACTGGCGGAAAAAATCGAGCGCGAGATCCTGTCCCGGCCGGATTACCCGCCCCTCACCTGGACCGAAAAACTGGTGCTGCGCCTGAAAGGGCTGGGCCGGGGATTCCCGGAACTGGGCCGCTCGCTCGGAGAATTCCTGAAGGAACTGGCCGTGCCCAAGTCGCGGCAATGGATTTTTTTGCTCCCGCTCAAAGCGCTGTGTCCGGGCCTGGGCGAGAACCCCGGCCTCGGCTCCGCGGCCTTGCTCTGGAATTTCCTTTGCCGGCAAAAGCGATCGCAAGGGATGACCGCGGACCTGCGCCTGCGGCTGCGCGACCTGATCCAGAGAAACGGCGCGGTCTTTGACTCCCGGCCCGAACGGGTGGTCCTGGAAAAAAGGATTTTGCTCAGCATTCATTTGGCCGACCGGATCGAGCTCCAGACCGGCCTGCTCATTGCCGAGCCGGCCACCTTGTTCTCGGTCCTGGATCCGATTCAGCGGGAAGACCGGGCCGGCCGCCAGCTCGCGCTTTTGTTCGCGCGCTCGGTCCAACATACGCTCTATTTCCGGGTGGAACGGAGCGCCCTTCCCGAGGTCATGGCCCGGCGCACGCTGGTGCTCCATGACCCCTCCCAGCCGCTCCACGGCACCAACTTCATGGTGCTGTGCCGCATCCCCCGCGTGCCCAAGTGGGAGACCCTGGCCGTTACCCTGAGCTATCCCAAGGGTGACGTGCCTCCGCCCTTGCCGGAAGAGGTGGTCAAGACCCTGCATTGGCTGCTGCCCTTCCTGGGCCGGGAACAGGTCGAGCTGGACGAAAACCGGCCGGTCGTTTCCCGCTACCATTATTCCCTTCCCAAGAGCAACGGCTTTTGGCCCCGCTCCTGCCGGACACCCCTGAAGAACGTCTACCTGCCCCCGGACCAGGTGCTGCCCGGACTCGGGCCGTGGGCGAACTTCCTGGTCGCCGGCGCCCTGAGTCAGCGCCAGACCAAGCGGTCGGCTTGAGTCCTTCGATCTGCTTTCATCACCCCAATCGTAGGGGCGTGATTCATCACGCCCCTTGGGAAAGGCGCAATAAATTGCGCCCCTACCACTTTTTCATCGAGGTCATGAAACCAGTCCTCGTAAAATTATAAATTTCTGAATAGCCGCTCCAGTCTTTAGGCCGGGCGGGAGGTAGCGCGCTTCATCAACGTCCATCCCACGGCCATCCCGATGAGAATGATCCCGCAAGATAAGACGTAAGGCCCGCGCAGGTGAATGTAGCGGGCAGTGGGTCCGCCGAGGAGCGGGCCGAGGAACCCGCCGACGCCGATGAAGAACTCGTGGATGCCGGTGTTGTGGCCGACGGTGGAAGGCTCGGCTTCGCCGGGCTTCTTGGAGAAGTGGAGCGCGTAATAGAGACCGGCGGAGTAGGAGTGGCCGGAAGAGAGTCCGGCGATAATGAAGCCAAGCAGGAGGAGGGGGATACTGGAAGAGACCGCGATCAGGGCTAACCCGATCAGGGAGAAAAACTGGGTAAAAACTAATAAGCGGTAGCGGAAGTGCCAGAAATGGGTGAAGGTGAAGAGCACAAAGACCAATAACATGGACAAGCTCATGGAAGCGAGCAGGATGCCGATCCAGGTGGCGTTGAGGTTCAAGGTGAGCGCGAGCTTGGGAAAGAGGTTGCGGAGGATCCCGAGTGCGAACCAGAAGCAGAGGTTGGTGACCCGCACGATGGTGAGGTGCACCGGATGCTGGTGGGGATGGCTTTCTGGCGGGAGCGAGACCGGGGCGTCGTTATGATTGGAGAGCGGCGGAAAGATCAGGAAGAGGGCGGGCAGGAGCGCGGCGCCGGCCGCGGCCAGGTAAAAGGGCATGACCGGAGAAAAGTCAAAAATATAACCGGCCGACAGGGTGCCCAGGCCGATGCCGGTGGACCAGGAGATGTTGTAAAGCCCGGTGCGCTGGGAGAGCTTGCCGGTGTGGAGCACGTGGGCGAGCTGCGACTCGAGCGAGGGCCAGAACAGGGCCAGGGCGAAGCTGTAGAGCGCGACCAGAAAATACAAGGGCCTCAGGGTTTGGGTCGCGGGAAACAGGGCCGCGGCGCCGGCGAAGATAAAAGCGGCCAGGGTGCTGATCCGGCGGGGGTTGTAGCGGTCGGAGAGCCGGCCGGTGAAAGGCACGCAGAGGAAGTAGACGAGCGAGCCGATCGCGCCCAGGTAGCCGAGCTCGAGCGAGGTAGCGCCGTGGCTGAGCGCCCAGACCGGGACGGCCAGCAAAATGAACGCAAAGAAAAAGCTCATGGCCGCGGGGATGGCCATGAGCGGGATCATCGCATGACTCATTTCAGTTCATAATGGGCAGACACGAATGTCCGCCCCCCTTCCAGACACCTTCCTCAGGCCGTGGTCCCGCCGTCAATCACGAAGATCGCGCCGTTGGTGAAGGAGGCGGCGTCGCTCGCCAAATACAGCGCGATCCCGGCCAGTTCCGAAGGCTGGGCGTGCCGCTTGAGCGGGATCTGGGCGATGGCCATGTCGTGGATGGGCTTGGTCTTGATCAGCACGCTGGCAAAATGAGTCTCGGTCAGGCCCGGGCAGATCGCGTTCGAGCGCACCTTGAACGGCCCCAGCTCCTTGGCATAAGCCTTGGTCATCAAGATCACCGCGGCCTTGGTCATGCCATAGACGCCCTGCATGGGCGGACCTACCAGGCCGGCGATGGAGGCGATGTTGATGATGCTGCCCCCGCCCTGCTTGACCATGCGCTTGGCCACGCCCTGGGCCATGAAGAAGTAACCCTTGGTATTGACCTCAAAGGTCTTCTCGAACTGGCTCTCGTTGATCCCGAGCACGTCGCCGAAATAGGGGTTGGTGGCCGCGTTGTTGACCAGGACATCAATCCGGCCGAACTCGGACGCGGTCTTCTCGATCAAGGCGTTGATCTGCTCCAGGTTGCCGGTGTGGCAGGCCACCGGCAGGGCCACCCCGCCGGCCTGCTTGATCTCGGCCGCCACCTTGTCCAGGCTTTCCTGCTTGCGGCTGGCGATGACCACCTTGGCCCCGTTGGCCGCAAAGGTCCGGGCAATGGCCTCGCCGATGCCCCGGCTGGCGCCGGTTACAATCGCCACCTTGTCCTTCAAACTAAAACTCACTTCCGCCATTTTCAAACCTCCATTCCATCGTTCACTTACGCTTAGGGGCGCGAATCCAATCGCGCCCGATGATAACGGGATCCATCAGAAGTAATCGAGGGGCACCATAGCATCCTTTTCCCGATTTTGACAAATCCACCCCAGGGCATTCGCATCTCCATTTTTATTTCCGATCCTGCTCCAGGTAAGGAGCAATCAGGTTTTCCGGCACCCGGGCGACCATGCGCCAATATTTCCGGGCGGCGCGCTGGTTCAAGAGGTCATGGAGGCGCAAAGATTCGTATTCTGGATCGTTCAGGCGTTCCAGGGCTTTGGTCTCGCCCCGGATCGAGTAGTCATACAATGCCTGTCGGTATTTCCGGTTGGCGATCCGCTCCTCGACAAAGGCCAGGTATTTAAAGGTGGGCCAGAGCACCATGCCCAGGTAAGAGAGCCAAGGCAACTGCCGCTGATAGCTGAACGCTTTCCGAAAACCCTTGACCACCTGCTTCAACCGGAAGAATTCGTAGTAACAGCGGTTGATCTCGTCAAATAATTCCAGCGGGGTCATCAACTTGGGATGATACACCACGTGTTCCACATCGTAGAGTTCCCAGTTCTTGGTAAAGATTCTCCCCTGGCGCTCGAGGTCTTCATAGAAAGGCGTGCCGGGAAAGGGGGTCAGGGGCATGAAGCCGGCCACATCAACATCTTCCTCAATGACGAAACGCAAGGTTTCCCGGATGGTGTCCACGGTATCGTAATCGGAGCCGAAGACCCAAAACCCGATGATGCCGATTTCACGCTCGTGCAGGTTCCTGATCGCCTGGCGGATTTTTTCCGGGGTCTGGCCTTTTTTCATGTAGTCCAGGGTCTGGGGATTGATGGACTCGAACCCGCAGGTGACGAGCAGGCAGTTGGTCCGTTGCATCAAGTCCAGCATTTCTTTATCCAAGGCGGCGTCCACCCGCATCTGGGAATGCCAGCCGTAAGGCGGCACCAGGTTTTCGGTCGCGATCCGGTCGAGAAGCTGCTTGAAATAATCGAGGTCACAAGCCAGCGAGTCGTCGAGAAAGAAGAGATGCCCTTGCGAGGGCCGCGGCCGGGTTTTCAGTTCTTCGATGACGTTGTCAATGCTTCGCGCGCGGAAACGTTGGCCAAAGACGCGGGTGACGGAGCAGAAGTTGCACGAAAAATTGCACCCGCGGGAGACCTGGGTGAAATAGATAAAGAAGTTGAACGGGTTCATCAGCACCTGTTCCCATCCATCAATCAGACGAAAATTGGGAAAGGGCACCGAATCCAGATTCTCGATGAAGGGCCGGGCCTGATTGTGAACTTGTTTTCCGCCCTCCCAGTACGATAGCCCCTTGATGGCCGAATAATCCGGTTGCGGGGCCCCCATTTCATTCACCAGTTCCGCCAGGGTCTCCTCGCCCTCGTTCCGGATCACAAAATCGGCGTGCTGGAGCGCCTCGGAGGGGTTGAGCGAGGCATGGACCCCGCCGATCACCACCGGCACGCCCTGTTCCCGCACCGCGCCGGCCAGGCGGTAGCCCTGGAGCGCGTCCATGGTCTGAATGGAAATGCCCACCAAGTCGGCCTCGGTCAGCTTGCGCAAGGGCACCGGCGCGATCCGCTCGTCAAACACCCGCACCTCATGCCCCTTGCTCATCAGGATCTCCGCCAGGATGGTCAGGCCCGAGTGGGCCGTGGCCAGCCCCGTCACCCGGTGGGTGGATAAATTGCCCGAATAGCGCCGGGCTTGAGGATAAATCAGCCGGATCACCTTGCCCATCGTTCCTTCACCTATCCTTCGCGCTCAAGCCTTCAGCCCGCTCCTTACGACCAGGCTAGACTCAATTTACCTCTCATTCAAGCGTCTTCGCGGGTGCCATTGGGTAGCCCACTCTTCCGCAGGAAGGGTGGGTTACTCCGGCAACCACGAGTTGGCCAGCATCACCGCCGCCTGGGCGTCTTCGCCGTAGCCATCAGCCCCGATCTGCTCCGCGTATTCTTTGGTCACCGGCGCGCCGCCGATCATCACTTTCACCTGGTCGCGCAGTCCTTCTTTTTTCAAGGCCTCGATCACCTGCTTCATCGCCGGCATGGTGGTGGTGAGGAGCGCCGAAAGCCCGATCACCTGGGGCTGGTGCTCCTTGGCCAGGGCCAGGAAGCGGGCCACCGGCACGTCGGCGCCGGCGTCAATCACCTCGTAGCCGTTGCCCTGCAAGAGCACGGCCACGATGTTCTTGCCGATGTCGTGGACGTCGCCCGCCACCGTGCCCACCAAAACTTTGCCTCGCGGCTGGTATTCGCCTTGCTTGAGCCGGGGCTCGAGCCAGCGAAACCCTTCCTGGAAGGCCTTGGCCGAGAGCATCACCTCGGGCAGGAAGATCTCGTCGTTCTTGAACTTGGCGCCCACCACTTCCAGGCCGGCGATCAGCCCCTGGCGCAGGATCAGGAGCGGCGCGAGCCCGCTGTCTAATGCCTGTCCGGTCAGCTCCCGGGCCTTCGCCGGGTCCATGTCAATGACCGCTTGCTTGATCTTGGCCAACAAGTCCTGCGACATTCCCTTCCCCTGGTGTTTTTCTCCGTTGCCAATCGTGCGTGGTAAGCAAGGGTCGCCTATAATATCACATTGATCCTTTCCAAACCATCTTTTATGGATTTCCAGCTTGACACTGCGGGCCGTGGGATTTAGGATGAAAATCCCTGGGGGGAAAAATAATCTATCCTCTCTCCAAGAGAGGGTGGATTCGTGAGCATTCAAGATCGGGGGGCGGGGACCGGCAGATGCACGTCTTGGTGGAGGAGCTGCTGGGAAAGACGGCCCCTGGCGAGCCGAGCCCCTTGGCCGGTGGTCTGGACGGCCGGCGGGCCATGGCAGTGGTCCTGGGCGCCTACGCATTTTCCGAGCGGGCCGGAAAGGGTTATGAAAAGTAACCCCCACGGCCTGGGAGAGGAGAGGCTATGGTTTACATCCCAGGATTCTTGGTGAACAAGGTCTACGAACGCGGAAGTTTAAGAAACACCGACGAGGGGTTCGAATTCAGCTTTCTCAACAACATGACGCCGATCCGAATCAGCGGGATGAGAGATATCAGCTTGGAAGTGGACGGCAAGCCCTACCCCCTGGATAAGCTGACGGTATCGCTCGGCTCTCGCAGGATCGGCCTTTTCGGCGGCGAGTTTTCCGAGAAGCTTCCGTTCGATAAGAACACCCGGTTGGTCATCCGCGTGGCGGGCGAGCCGCTGTCCCCGGGCAGGCACGCCATGAAAATCAGCTTTATCACCAACGAATACGGCGGGGCCACGCTGAAGGTGAGTGACGTAATCGGCGAAGGCGAAGCGCCTTCCTTCTGGCGTCGGCTCAAAGACCGGCTGCGGGCCGGGAGCAAAGAGGAAGAGGCTGGCCCGGTTTCGGTGGAGGGCGAACTGGGCGGCGTTCCCCTGGACCCTGATTTCTCGCGGCTTTTAGCCGCTCTTCGGCGGGAAGAGCCGGACCGGGTTCCGCTGTTCGAGGCCGAGATTGCCATTCCCATCCAGGAGTGGTTTTTAGGCCGGGAGATTGCGAACGCCCGGGATGAACTCGAGTTCTACATCCGGGCCGGCTACGATTTTGTGCCGGTGCTGCCGCCGTTTCTTACTCCCCGGCTGATGCGCACGGCCTCGGATCAGGACGGGACGCTTTCCGCCCAAGACCGGGAACGGGCCTGGTTGACCGAGAGCGAGGGTCTGATCCAGACCGTGAAGGACGTGGAAAATTTCCCCTGGCCCCGGGCGGAAGAAGTGGATTTCTCCTCGTTTGATGAGATGGCGGAGCTGCTTCCGGCCAAGATGAAGATCCTGGGGATGCTCTCGCCCGCAGCCATTTTCGGAAACGCTTCCCAGGCGATGGGACTCCAGAATTTCGCTTATGCGCTCTACGATGACTTGAAAGTGGTGGAGGCCCTGTTCGAGATCATCGGATCCGCCTATCTGAAAATCGCCCGGCGGTTAGTTCGGGCGCCCAAGCTCGGGGCGGTTTTCATGTCCGACGACCTGGCGCACAGCCACGGGCTTTTGGTCTCGCCGGTGGTCTATCGCCGCTATGTCTTTCCCTGGTATAAAAAGATCGGGGAAGTTCTGGCTGATGCGGGCCTGCCCTTTATCTTTCACTCGGACGGCCGGCTTTGGGAAGTCTTGGACGACCTGGCCGATTGCGGAATGAGCGGGATTCATCCTTTTGAACCGAAGGCGATGGATATCGTCGAGGTGAAGAGACGGTACGGCGACCGGTTCTGTCTTTTTGGCAACATTGATCTGGACTATACATTGACCCGCGGCTCGGTGGCGGAAGTGGAGGCGCAGGTGAAACAGAAAATTTCCCAACTGGCTCCCGGGGGTGGATACGGACTGGCCGCCTCCAACTCGATTCCGGATTATGTGAATCCGGAAAACTACCGGGCCATGGTGATGGCAGCCAAAATATATGGAAAATATCCCATCCAAGTTTAAAGGAGGTTTCATCGCCTCCTCCAGGGTCGGCGCCCGCCCGGGTGCAAGGTCACACCCGCAGGTATTCCCCGACCTTGGGCGCCGGGAATGCTCGCCCAAAAGGATTTGCAGTTAAGGAAAAATGTGCTAGTCTAACTAGCAAAGTACCAGAGGAGGGAAACCGTGAGCGCGGTGAAAGAATTTTTGGGCAAATACAAAGCCGAGATCGGCCTGGCGGTGCTGGTTCTCTATACCCTGAGCTTGGGCGTGGCCACGGCGGACGAGCTCTTCGGCCTGGGCCTGTTCCCCACCAAGCTGGACCGGATGATCAGCGCGGCGATCGAGAAATGGGAGAGTCCGGATGCCGGCGTGCGGGAACAGGGGATGCGGGAGATCGAGGAATACGGCGACTTTGCCGTGCCCCAATTGACCAAGGCCCTGGACCGGGAAGGCACGGTGAAAGAGATGGCCTTGCAGGCCCTGCCCAAGGTCACCGGTCAGAATTTTGGCAACGACGTCGTCGCCTGGAAAAAATGGTATAAGGAACATAAGGATGAATTCTAACTTGGCGGGAAGGCAGAGGAGGTGAACCGCATGAAAGAACAGGTGCAAGCGGCTTTGGAAAAGCTTCGCCCGATGCTGCAAGCGGACGGCGGAGACATTGAGCTGGTGGATGTCACGGACGGAAAGGTCCAAGTCAAACTTCGGGGCGCCTGCGCCGGCTGTCCGGGGGCGCAGATGACCATGAAGATGGGGGTGGAACGGTTCCTCAAAGAGAAGGTGGCCGGGATCACCGAGGTGATCGCGGTAAACTTTTAGCCCGCGTTTTTTTCTTGACAAATTCCTGCGTTTTCTTTAGATTGCGATAAGTCAAACAAGGGCGGTTTACTTTAAATTCTTACCAAACATGGAGGAAGGGGAATGGCTCATTCGATTACCTGCGAGGATTGCATCTCGTGTGCGGCGTGCGAGCCGGAATGCGAACAGGAGGCGATCAGCGAGGTCGAAGACTGTTACGTGATTGATCCGGACAAGTGCACCGACTGTCACTCTTGCGTGGAAGTGTGTCCGCAAGAATGCATCGTGGGCACGAAAAAAGAGGACTGAACAACCGCCCCGGTTCTGCTCGAGTAAACATGGAACAAGGCCCCTGGCAACAGGGGCCTTGTTCGTGGTTAAGACCCTGTCGGGATTCAAATGCAAGATCGGGTCCTCAGGATATCCCAGTAAGCGCCGCGCGCGCCTTTTTTAATGGCTTGCACCAGAATCCGGTTGTCGTTGTAGTTGTAGTTCCGCTCGGGGACTTCGCGGCTGGCAAAGAAGAAGCGGGGATCATCGCCGAGGAGACGGTGAAGATAAAGCTCCGGGTCGCGGCCCAGCGAGCGGGCCACGTAAAAAATCGGGAACAGGAGCTCCGGGTTGCCGTGCACCCGGCCGTGGAGGTTGGGATTCGCTTCCAGCGGGCCGGCCTCCGCGATCATCCGGGCCAGCCGGGTGCCGGGAAAGACGCGCACGCCGAAGCTCACCCCCACCCGGTCGGGCTTGAGCCGTTTCATCCAGGAAATGGTCTGGCGCATGGTGGCGCGGGTCTCGCCGGGCCCGGCCAGAAGCAGATCGAACATGACCGTGAGCTCGGCCGCGCGGCAGGCCCGCAGCGTGGCTTCGATGTCCGGGACCCGGTGATCGCGGCCCAGCCGCTCGAGTTGCTCGTCGCTCGCCGAGTCCACCCCGAAGTTGATGCCCTCGCAACCCGCCCGGGCCATGAGCCGGGCCAGCTCCGGGTCAAAGGGCAAGGGCGCCGCATAGGTATACCACCGGACCCGCGGGGAGAGACCCTGCCGGATGATCGCCCGGCAGACCGCTTCGGCATGGGCCCGGGGAATATTGAACTCGCTGTCGCAGAGGTGGAAGGTGTGGACTCCCTGGTTCAGGAGCCGGCGCAACTCCTCGGCCACCGCCTCGGCCGGACGCCGGCGCACGCGTTTGCCCTTGGCCACCGGGTCCGCGCAATAGATGCAAGAGCGGTTGCAGCCGCGCTTGGTCTCGAGGTTCCCCTGGCCGCCTTCGCGAAAATAGCGGGCGTTCATGATCCAGCGGCGCCTCGCCGCGGGCCAGGCCGAGAGATCGGCGCAGGCGAGCGGGTTCACGGTGCCGTCCGGGAGCACCACCCCGGGAATCCGGGAGAGGCTTTTGCGGGCCAGGAGTGCGCGCAGCAATTGAGGGAACGCTTGCTCGCCGTCCCCCCGGAGGCCGATGTCCGCGCCGAGGAAGCGCAGCGCCGCGAGCGGCGCGACCGAGTATCCGACCCCGCCCAGGACTACCGGCGCCCGGGTCTCGCCTTGCAGCCAGCGCACGAGCGCGCGGATGGGGCCGAGAAGAAAAGATTGACTGGCGAAGTAGCAATCGTCCAGGTTGCGGATGGTGATCCCTACCGCGGCGGGCCGCTTTCGCTTGATCAGGCCCTGCAAGCGGGAGCGGTAGGAGGAGACAAAAGCCAGGTCGAAAAGGACCGGCTCAAATCCTTGCCGGTCCAGCGCCTCGGCCAGGTAATCCAGACCGAGCGGCCCCACTGCCGGCTTCATGCGGCTGGGGTTGATCAGCAGAACCGCCGGCCGGGAGGACATGGTCTTACCAGGAGTTGCGGAGCACCCGGATGGCGGCAAAACAAGCAGCAGGGTCGCTGAGGTCGAGGCTGGGAAACGAGCGCGCCAGCGCGGAGCGCAGCGCCGCCTCGGCAAACCGGAAAAAGGGGTTGTAGCGCCGCTCCTCCGCCAGCGTGCTGGCCGGAACTCCGCCCTCTGCCGCCGCCTTCCGGGCTTCGCTCAGCTTCGCCTGGATCACGTCCGATCCCGGCTCCAGGCTGAGGGCGAAGCAAAGGTTGTTCTCCGCATAGTCGTGGCCTGGGCAAAGCCCTAGCCCGGGATCCAGGGGCAGGATTTTCTCCCGGAAGCTTTGGTAGAGGTCGTCCACATTGCCGCCGAATAGGCAATTACCGGCACCGGCCAGGAAGACGGTGTCGCCGGTGATGAACTTGTCTTCCACCAGGTAGCAAGCGCTGCCCGCGGTGTGCCCCGGCGTGTGCAGAACCTTGACTTGGAGGGAGCCGACCTCGATCTCGGAGCCGTCGGAAAGAGCTCGAGCGCCGGTGACGCCATCCGGCGGATGAGACCAGACCGTGGCGCGGGTTGCCTCCAACAAGCGCGGGCAGCCCCCGGTATGATCGGGATGACCGTGGGTGAGGAAAATGGCAACCAGGTTCCAGCGGCCCTGGCGCAGTCGAGCCAGGATTTCCTCCGCATTCAGCGGATCCACCACCGCGGCCGCATGGGTCAGCGGATCGCCCAAGAGGTAAGACCAATTATCGGCCCCGGCGCGAATGACCTCCCAATGCATCAGGCCCTCTGAAAACAAGATAACCCCTGACCCGGGCCAGGGGTTATCTTACTTGCGACACTCACTGTTCTATTCGGTCTCGCCGCCACCTGCCCCTTCCTCCGTGCCCTCGGGAGGAGTCGGACTCGGGGGCGGAGCCTGCACTCCCGGCACGCCGCCAATCGAGGGGATCAGCATCTCTTTTTTCTCGCCCTTCTCTTCCTTGCCGGCTTCTTCTTCTTCCACCGGCAGCAGGCTGGGGATCAACTGCACCTCTTCCTTCTCCCGAATGATTTTCGGTTTCTCTTCTTTGGGTAACCCCTGCTGGGCGATCCGCTTGCGCTCTTTGTCCATGAACTCGGGCAGGCTGAAGCGCGACTGCCATCCCGGGGGAACTTCAATCTTCAAGATCTGCCCTTCCTGGATCAGATTGGGGTTCTTGATCTTCTTCTTGTTGAGCTGGTAAATCTTGTTCCACTGCCGGGCGTCTCCATAGTAATAGGCGGCCAGGAGATGAAGGTTCTCATCCTTGCCCACCCGATGCAGCCGATACTGGGCCTGCCCTTCCGGAACCGCCGGCGCCGAAAAGGCCGGAGCCGAAGGCTCTAATGCCGGCGCGGTCATGCCCGGCTCCGTTTCCAACCCTTCTAAAAACATCTCGTCGCCCAGTCCCGGCTCTTCCGGCGTTTGCCCCTGCTCCAGTCCCGGCGTCTGCCCTTGCTCCTGCTCCGGTGCCGGTTCCAGGTCCTGAGCCCAGGCCGGCAACCCAGCCCACACGGCCGGAATAAGACCTATGACTGCCCACACCGCTAATCTCTGCCACCGCCTCCACATAATCTTCCCCCTTTCGCTGTGAGGCCTTTCCAGTCTTTTCCTAACTTACATATTTAACCATATTTTTTAAAACAAGTAAAGATTTTATTGAGTGGGATGATTATTTTCCCAATCGAAGCCCTTGGGGCACCAGCCGGCCCTGGAAATAGAAACGGCCGTGCCCGTCCACCTGAAAATGCCCGCGGCCGATCGCTTCCAGGGTTTGGGGAAAAATCACCCAGTCCCCTTTCTCTTTCAGCCGCTCCTGGTTTTGAGACGCCACCCCTTCGAGCACCTGGGGGTCCGAGAGATCAACCCCGGGCGGAATCTCCACCGGCACGGCCGCGGAGATCATGAAGAGCCGGCCCATGTCGCACTTGGCCTCGATCAGGTGGGTGGAGGACCGCAGGAATTTTTCGCCGGCGGCGATGGCGTCGCGCACCGCATGGGCGCCGGTCCATTTCCGCCTTCCGTCCGCAAGCGCGACGGAAAGATCGGCCGGATGCACGTTCACGCCCAGCCAGGCCTGGATCAAGGGCAAAGTGGCCAGGCTCATGTAGCCGGCATAGGCGGCCGCCGGGGCCGGATAAGGCGAAAGCGCCTGGACCGTGGCCCGGTCGAATTCCTCGCGCCGCTTGAGGTCGCCGCGGGAGACTCCCCGTTTTTTCAGCCAAGCCCGCAAGTCGCGGACCACCACGGGCAGGTCGTGGTCCCGGCCGATCTCGACCGCCTTGGAGTTCCAGGTGTCGCTGAAAATCACCACCACTTCGAAGACCGGCTTGCCCTCCTCGCGCGCCAGCCGCTCCTGGTGCTCCAGGATGCGCCGGAGGTTGGTGCCCGAGCCGGACATCAAGCCCACGACCCGGAGCGGGCCCTGGGCAGGATCGTGCAACGGTCTCAGCTTCATCTTCTTGCTCTCGGCTCGGACTATAGCAAAAAGGCGGTTTCAGCGTCAACCGAGCCGGAGCCCCGGTCAGTTGCGGGTTTGACAGTGCCGGAGGTTTGAAGGAAAATAGCTAATGATGACCAAGAGATTCGGGTATGTGCTGTTGTTGGCGCTGCTGGTCCTCACTTCATGCGAGCGCCGGGCCTGGGAGAAAACCACCCGAACCGATACCCTCGCCGCCTACCAGGCCTATGTGAAAGATTATCCCAACGGCCGGCACCTGGCCAACGCGCGGAGTGCCATCGAGAGCATTCGGCTCCGGGAAGTCATGATCTCCAATGCCGTGGCCGATTACGAAAAGTTTCTGCAGGATTTCCCGCGCACCATCGCTCGAGATTTTATTATTTCCAACCTGATGCGCCTGCTCGAGCCGAAAGTGCGGGCGCTGACCCCCGATGAAATGGACCGGATGACCGCGGAAATCGAGACCTCGCTGGGGACGATCCGTTTCCGTTTCTATGCCCTGGATGCGCCCGAGACCTGCCGCAACTTCATCAAGTTGGCTGGGTCCCATTTTTACGACGGGCTGCCTTTCATCCGGGTTTCGCCCGGCGAACTCATCCAGACCGGCGCCCCGCGGGAAGACATGACCGCCGGGCCCGGCTATACGATCAAGGCCGAGTTCAACGGCCATCTCCATGTCCCGGGCGCGGTCGCCATGCACCGGGACCGATACCCGGACAGCGCCGGCTCTCAGTTTTACATTGGCCTCGCCGACCTGCCCGAGCGGGACTATCAATATACCGTGTTCGGCCAGGTGACCGAGGGCATGGCGGTGGTGAAAAAAATCGGGGAGCTTGACACCAACGGTCCCGACGGCCGACCCATCCCTTACCGGCCCCTGGAAAACATCTACATCACCCGTATCGCCATCTTGGAGCCCCAAGGCCAGCCCTGAAGGCAAGCGAAGAAGCACGACTTGATGTTTAACCCCTCCTCTTCCCGGCTGCTCGCCGTCTTTCTCCTGGCCCCGCTTTCGGTTCTCGGCCAAGAGACGAGCTCCCGGCCGGCGGTAGTGGCGGAGCCGGTTTTTGTGACCGCCGGCCAGGCCCATGTCCGCTCCCTGGAAAAATGGCTGCCCGGACCAGCGGTGCTGGACTCGGTCCAGAAGCCGAAAACCGCCCGCCTCATTTTTCAGCCGGAGGAAGCCGCCACCGAGCCGATCCAAAAAGGACAGGCGGCCCGGGTAAAGCTGGAACCGCCCCGCCAAGGTTATCTCGCCGGCGTGGTGGACCGGGTAACCGACGGAGCGGACTCGCGCACCGGGCCTGTTCGGGTGGAGCTTCTGGTCGAGAACCCCGGCAACGCCCTGGTCAAAGGCACGACCTATTCCGCCGAGGTCCAGGTGCTCAAGCGACCCAATGCCCTGGTCATTGCCCGCGCCGCCATCCTCTCCGAGGGCAACCAGACTTTCGTCTTCCGGCTCAGCCGGCCCTCGGGCAAAGCCAGGGTGGAAAAGGTGGCCGTGCATCTGGGTTATGCCACGGAAGAGTGGGCGGAGGTCTCTACCGGGCTTTGGCCCGGAGAGTGGCTGGCCACTTCCAACCTTAACCTGCTTGAGGACGGGGCCACGGTCTTTGTCCAAGGCGGCTCCAGGTAAGCGGCCATGGCCCGGCCTCGTCATTTGCGCCACAAAAAGCCCCGGGCCTCCTCTACCCTGACCGGCACCCTCTTGCGCCACCGCAACGGCTACGGGTTCCTGCAGCCCGACCAGCCGGACCGGCCCGACGTTTACATCTCCCGCTACGGGATGGGCGACGCCATGCACGGCGACCTGGTGGAAATCCGGGTCCGGGAAAAGGGCCGACGCCAGGAAGGCGAAGTGGTGCGCGTGATCGAGCGCGTCCATTCCGAACTGGTCGGATATTTCAACGGGCATTTTGTGGCGCCCCGGGACGAGCGCATCGGCCACTGGGTCCGGGTCCTGCCCGGCAAGTTCGGCCAGGCCGAGCCCGGCGACGTGGTGGTGGTCCGCATCGTCCATTACCCCTCCGGGATGTCCGGCGCCGAGGGCGAAATCACCGAAGTGCTGGGCCGGGAAGATGACCCGGCGGCGGAGGCGGTGATCGTGCTCCGCGAGCACGGCTTTCTGACCGGCTTCGGCCCGCAATCCGAGGCCGAGGCCCGGCGCGCCGGAAAGGCCGTGAAAAAAGCGGACCTCCTCGGCCGGGAAGACCTCCGCCATCTTCCCTTTGTCACCGTTGACCCGGAAGACGCCCGCGACCATGACGACGCGGTGGCGGTGGAGCGCGAGCGCGAGGGCTTTCGCCTTTACGTCGCCATCGCCGACGTCAGCCATTATGTTACCCCCGGCAGCTCCCTTGACCGCGAGGCGTTCGAGCGCGCCACCTCGGTTTACTTCCCGGACCGCGCTTTTCCCATGCTGCCGGAGACGATCAGCGCCGGCATCGCCAGCCTCCAGCCGGACAAGGACCGCCTGGTCCTGGTCGCGGAGCTTCATCTGGACCGCTCCGGCCGGAGGCAGAGCTACCGCTTTTACGCGGCCGTGATCCGGAGCCGGCACCGCCTGAGTTATACCCAGGTCCATCGGCTGATGGAAGCACGCGACCCCGCGCTGCGCAAGGAATTGGCCGACGTGGTCCGCGACCTGGAAGCCGCCTATCGGCTGGCCAAACTGCGCATCCAGGTCCGGGAAAAGCGGGGCAGCATCGAGCTGGATATCCCGGAGGGCAAAGTGATCTTCGGGCCGGAAGGCCAGGTGGAGAATATTGTCCGATCCGAGCGGACCATGGCCCACCGCATGGTCGAGGAATTTATGCTCGCGGCGAACGAGGCGGTGGCCGAGTTCATGACCGAGGCCAAGGTCCCGTTCCTCTACCGCATCCACGAGCCGCCTGACCCCAAGGCGGTGGAGACGCTGGCCGAGTTTCTCCAGAAGCTGGGCCTGCGGCTTTTGGAGAAGAACCAGGACCCGGAGCAGGTGAAGCCCGCCAACTACCAGCGCCTGATCCGGGCCGCGGAGCGCCGGCCGGAGGCGCGCCTGGTCTCGATGCTCGCCCTCCGCTCGATGATGCAGGCGATCTACAGCCCCAAAAACAAGGGCCACTTCGGGCTGGCCGCAGAGTGCTATACCCACTTCACCTCGCCCATCCGCCGCTACCCCGACCTGATCGTCCACCGTCTGCTCAAGCGCCAACTCGGGGTTGATACCGGCCGGGGCCCGGCCGCGCCCGGCAGCGATTTATCCCTGGCCGCGGCGCATTGCTCCGAGCGCGAGCGGGCGGCGACCGAGGCGGAGCGGGAGATGGAGGACCTCTTCCGGGTGCGGCTGATGGCCTCGCACCTGGGCGAAACTTATTCCGGCATCGTCTCGGGCGTGACCGCTTTCGGCCTGTTTGTCGAGCTGGTGGAAATTTTTGTGGAAGGCCTGGTCCCGATCGAGAGCCTGGACGACGATTACGTCTTTGAAGAAAAAGAATATACCCTCCGCGGCCGGAACCAGGGACGGCGCTATCGCCTGGGCGACCCGGTCACCATCCTGGTCGAGTCGGTCAACCTCGAGCGCCGCCAGATCACCTTCCGCCTCCTGGGCCAGCGGCATCCTGACATTCCCAGAAAAGAAAAAATTTCACGCCACGCCGCCAAGACCGCCAAGATTTGAAGGAGGAAAATCCACAGATTCCGCAGATTTCGCAGATTTTAAGAGAAACTCAAGTTTATCAATCTGGAAGGGGGACAGGCATTCTTGCCTGTCATCCTTTGATCACTGTGCACCGTGCACTGCTCACTACCACGCCAAAACCTGCTCCAAGAGCCGGCTGTCCTCAATTTCACCAATCGGTTGAATTAAGTATGATGTCCCCCGAATTGAATTACAAAAAAGCTTGACAAGGTGGCCTAAGGAGCGGTAATTTGATCACTTCCGGGGAGGGAAAAACCTAATTGGCCCAGCAAGGGGACACGGCCTTTCGGGGCATCAGCGAAGCGATCGAAAGTTGCGGTAACGCATTCAAACCGTTAGGTGAGATCATTGGGAATGCTGGGATGGAGACGGAGAAAAAGGACTCCCGGCACAGGAGGAAACAATCATGAATTTTCCGAAGCGAGTTGAGGAAGCGATCATGGGATCCATGAAGTTGGCGGCGATTCTTGCGGCCGCCTTGCTGCTCGGATTACCCTTTGCCCCCGCCCAAGCGGAGGATGATGAAGAATCCGGGCCGAAGGCAAAAGACACCCCTTACTTTTCCGGCATGCCGAATTATAAAATAACCGATGCCCAGGATAAGGAATTTACCGATTATCGTTTCTTTAACGGCAAAGACTGCACTACGCTGGAAGGAAAAATGTCGCACCGAGCCTATACCCTGAAGGATGGCGCCGAGCCGGCGAGCGAGCTCCAGATTACGCGCAATTACGCGAATGCCGTCAAGAACATGGGCGGAACCGTTCTTTTTGAAGGACTCTGTCAGGGCGCGGACTGCGCTGAAAACTGCGGCTATCGCATGCTGGTGGGAAAAGCGCTGAAGGGCGGCAATGAGCTTTGGGTCGAGGTGGTGCCCTTCAACGGCGGGGGTGATTACTATATCACCGTGGTGGCCAAAGAGGCAATGAAACAAGATGTCACGGCGAGCGCCATGCTTGATGCTTTGAACCGTGACGGCCATGTTGCCCTGTATATCAACTTCGATTTCGGCAAAGCGACGATCCGGCCCGACTCCAAGCCGGTGATCGAACAGATCGTCCAGATGCTGAAAGCCAATCCGGCTCTGGAACTGAGCATCGAGGGCCACACGGACAACGTGGGCGACCCAAAATCGAACCAGGTGCTTTCGGAAAATCGGGCCAAAGCCGTTATGGCGGCAATCGTCGCGCAAGAGATTGACCCGAAGCGCCTAAGCGCTTTGGGCCATGGTCAGAACCGGCCGATTGCCAGTAACGAATCCGAAGCGGGCCGCGCCCAGAACCGCCGGGTTGAACTGGTGAAGAAAAGCCGGGCGTCCTAGGGGTCTGCAATCCCACCCAGGGATCGGGGTCAGAGCTTGAGTTGTGAGTTAAGCTGGCGGTCCGGTTTCTCAGGCCAGCATCCGTTCACACGGCTAACCAGACGTTCTTTTCTCCTGCGGAATCGAATCTCATTCGCCCGAGGAAATGCCTACCCTGAGCCTTTGCCCCGTGCAACTCACAACTGAAGCTTTGACCCCAAGACTCCCCTACCGCGCCAAAACCTGCCCCAAGAGCCGGCTGTCCATAATTTCACCAATCGGTTGAATACGGTGTCCCCCGAATTCAGGTATCAAAACTTGAAAGGGTTATGATAATTTGTTATCTTAGTGCAAAATGTTTTGAGTTTTGAAATTGATAAATGGATCATAATCAAGGCGGGCGGTCAACCTCAAACACCTCTCGAAAATAGGGGGTAAGCATGAGTTCTGGAACCGAGCGAAACCAGGGCGTTCGAAAAATCGAAATCAACCGGCCGGTGATCTCCCGGCGCGGTTTCTTGACAGGAGCCGGCGCTATGGGGCTTGCCGCATCCGCCGGCTTCTGGCTCCCCGCACCGGCACGGGCGAGATGGAAGCCGGCCGATCCGGAACATCTTCGGCGCTGGAACGGGATCAATCCCACCCTCATTAAGGTGGCGGAAAATTACTCCAGCCCCTCCCTCCTGGGCCCGCGCATGTCCGATGACCTGGTGGAGTTGATCGCGCACATGTATCGAGCAGAGGAGGCCGAGGTTCTCCAGTACCTTACACCCTGGAGCTCGAAGACCGCAGCGGAGCTGGCCAAGCAGGCCGACCGGCCGATTGAAGAGGTCCAGGCTATCCTGGACCGGATCGTTTCGTTTCAGAATTCCCTGCTCACCTTCGGCCGGGAGGGGAAGGCAAAAAAATATAATATCCTTCCGATTGTTCCCGGCACTTTTGAACTGGTGCTGGTCAAGCCGGATGAAAGCTTGTTAACCGACTGGCATAAGGAGTTCAGCCGTCGTTTCAGCAAGCTTTACAACGAAGGAGCCTTTGCCATCTATTGGGACGACCCGTCGGCCTGGGGAATGGTCCGTTACATACCGGTCTATCCCACCATCCGGGACAACCCGGCGGCCCTCCCGTCGGACAAGCTTCCCGCCATCCTGGAGCGTTATCAGGACCTTGCCGTGGGCCTGTGCCAGTGCACGACCACGGCCAAGTATGTGGACCGATATTGCGGCCGGCCGCACTTCACCTGCATGACCATGGGGGAAGAGGCCCGAAGCGCCATCCAATCTGGGGTCATGCGCCGGGTGGAGCTGAAAGAGGCCCTCGAGATCAAGACCCAGGCCGAGCAAGCCGGGCTCTCCACCTGGATGATGAATCTGGACCATGAACACTTCAAATCCAACATCAGTTGCTCGTGCTGCGGCTGCTGCTGTTTTGCCCTGAGAAGTCTCACCCAGTTCAACAAGCCCGGCTTTGTGGCCCGGCCCCATTTCATGCCGAAAATTGACCAAGAACGATGCCGGCACTGTGGAACCTGCGTGGACCGCTGCAACATGGACGCGCATCAGGTCACTGAAGACACTCATACCTTTGACACCTTGCGCTGCATCGGCTGCGGGCTTTGCGCCTCGACCTGCCCGGCCGAGGCCCTGACTATGGAGCCGGTTAAAAGCTATAAGCCTCCTTATCAGAGTCTGGCCCGGATCGTGGCCGAAAAAGGGCCGAAATTTATCTCCATGATCAACCGGGAAAAGAGAAGAAGGAAACAAGCCTGACCTAGATCCCGCGATGACAATGTTTCTGGAGGATCGAGGATCGGAGGATCGGGTTCAGAGCTTGAGTTGTGAGTTTAGAGCAATCAGCAGCGCACTCTTAATTCGCGGACACCATCCTTATCTCACCCTTTGGCCTTCCAGAAAAATTGCGGTCCCTAAATTCACTTGGTCACCTCGATGGTCACGCCCGAGTTTCGCACGGAAGTAAAAACGACCAGCAGTTTTTTCGAAGCCTGGTAGGTGAAGCCATGCTCCCGGTATTGATCGTCGGCTCCCGGAGGTGTTTCTGGAATGGGCGCGCCATTGAGCACAACTTCCGCGGGCCGCTGGGCATGGTGGATGACAACCTGGCAGGAGATGCTTTCGCTCATGCCCTCGAACTTGCCGGCTCGCGGGCCGATCTTGATAGTAAGCGTGGCGCCGGGGATGACCTCAACCGGGATGATCGTGAACTCACCTTCCCGGTAACGGTTGGTTTTTCCGTCGTCGTCATAGACAGCGTAGGAAGACGCGGACGCGCCGGGGTAAACCTGGAGGATGAGCCGGTCAAAGGGCGCGGCGCCGATGAACTGCCGAAGCTCGGTCATGGGCAGCACCGCTCCTTCCCGGACCAGGAGCGGGATGCGCTCGAGAGGCGCGGCCACCCGAATCCGGCCCGGGCCCTGGTGGACCTCCTCGGTCCAAAAATCGGTCCACTCGCCGGCCGGGAGCCAGACCGAGCGCGAGCGCTCCCGGTTCTTAGTCACCGGCGCGACGAGAAGCCAGGGGCCATACATATATTGATCATCTGCGGCGCGAGCATTCAGATCCTCCGGGAACTCGAGGAGCATGGCCCGCATGGGCGGCTTGCCTTGCTCATGGAGCTCGTGGAAGACGGTGTAAAGGTAAGGGGCGAAGCGATAGCGGAGGTTCAAGACCTCGCGGAGGATGGTTTCCGCGTCCGGGCCAAAGGCCCAGGGCTCACGGATCGAGAAGGCGCCGTGGGCCCGGAAAATAGGGCAAAAGGCCCCGAACTGCATCCAGCGGATGTGGAGTTCCGGCGAGGGGGTGCCGTCGAACCCGCCCACGTCGGAGTTCCACAGGCCATACCCGGAAAGGCCGGCCGAGAGGCCCACTGGGATCTGCCGGGCCAGGTGCCCCCACGAGGAGTCAACGTCTCCGGACCAGATCCCGGAGCCATAGCGCCAGTCGCCGACAAATCCGCTACGGCTTAAAATGAAGAGGCGCTCGTCCGGCAGTTCCTGGGCATACATCTCGGCCATGGCCTGGTGCTGAAGCAGGGCCTGGAGGTTATGGGCCCGATTCCGGGGCACCCCGCTAAAATACATGCCCGCTTTATCGTCCTCCGGCTCGTTGAGGTCCGTCCACCAGGCGTCCACCCCGGTGTCATGGATGGCCTTGACCTTTTGTCCCCACCACTCGCGGGTCCGCGGGTTCATAAAGTCGAGCAAAAGTGTTCCGGAACATCCCCAATGCCTGAACTGATAGGGACGACCCTCCCGATCCGTGGCGCCCAGACCTTGTTCCTGGACCTCCTGGTGGTTGATGCTCGAGGCCCGGATGTGCGGCTCGATAATAGTGATGGCCTTGAAACCCCGGCTTTCCATCTCCGCCATGAACGCCCGCGGGTCCGGGTAGCGCGAGGGTGACCACTGGAGGTTACCCATGGTTAGGTTCTCGCAATCTTCGCCGCTGGAGAACCAGTCGAGGTCGAAGATGAGGGAGTCGCAGGGAAGGGCGCGGGAGCGGAAGTTATCCATGAGCGAGCGGAACTCGGTCTCATCTTTGTATCCATATCGGCACTGCATATACCCGGTAACCCAGCGTGGAGGAATCGGGGTGCGGCCGGTGAGCCGCGAGTAGGCGTCAAGGATCTGGTCAGGCGATCCGGTAAAAACGTAAAAGCGCAAGGGCCCGCCTTCCGCCCGGTAGGAAAAGCTGGACCGCCGGGTGAAATCGAACTCGGCCCGCGCCGGGTTCTCGATCAGGAGACCCCAGCCCCCGGAGCTGAAAAGGAAAGGCAAGGCCAGGTCCGCGGGCGGAACCACGTGCCGGTTAAAGACCAGGCGTTTTTCGCCGTTCTGGTCAAGATGGAGCGGGGGAGTGTAATAGCCGGGGAGCCAAGACATTGCCTTCATCACGAATGAATAGCCGGCGAACATCTCCCCCAGGCCGTAATACCCATCCCCGGGCTCGCCTCGAAAAACCAAAAAATATCTCCCGTCCGCGTTCCAGGAGAGTCCCGGGTCGGCCATCCGTAGAAGCGGCTTGTCGTCCCGGTTATAAAAGGCCAGGCCAAAGGGCCGCGACCAATAGCGCACCTTCACGGTCTCGGTAACCGCAGTCGCGTCCGCCAGATGGTGAGTGAACGCGATGGGGGCAAGACCGTCCGGCACCGTCATCTGAGTGGTCAGATCGGATTCCACTCCGTCCGCGATGACCTCCACCCTGACCACGCCCCGCTCGAAAAACCGAACCTCGATTTGCGCGCCGCGGCTCTCGAAGCCAAGCAGATTGGTCGCGCCCGGCTCGCCGGAATGCGCCTTGAAAGCGGCCGCCAAAACCAAAACCCCGAGCGCCAGGATGGTTTTCCAGGTCTTCATTTTTCATCTCTCTTTATGCGCTAAATGCGACATTGGCAGCGCCTGCAACCTCATGAATTCCTTCTTTGCTTGGGGAGATCTTGCCTCGCCGGTATGTCAGCGAGATAAGGCATTCATTGGTGCCGCGACGAGGAGACTCGGGTAGTGTCCCCTTTGTGGGGGAAAATTGAGTTTTTGGGACATGACCATTTTACCTCATTACCTCAGCTTATGCCACTTTGTCAAGCGATTTTGTCAAGCCCAGCTCAAGCCGCTTTGAAACCATAAATGCGGGCAGGTCGCGCCAGCCGCCGATCTTCCGCATCGTAATCTGGCCGGAGGCGAACAGGCCGAAGAGGAGCTTGCATTGGGGGTCAGAGCTTCACATAATACTTTACATATTTGCATAGAAGAGAGGTGGCAAGGTGTCAGGGGAGGAGTGGACAGGGCATAGTAAATTGAAGTTGTTGACAGGCAGGAAGGCCTGTGCCCCTGCCAGATTGATAAATTTGAGCTTTTCTGGAAATCTGCGTAATCGGCGAAATCTGCGGATCATCTTCAATGTTAAGTTTTGGGGCCTGACCCCATGTTAAGTTAGGAGCGGAACAGTTCATGTCGTAGTAAGTGCGAATCGTGTCGTGGTAAGGAAGAATGGTGTCTGGGTAAGGGCGAAAGGCGTCTGGATAAGGAAGAATGTGGTCTTTATAAGGACGATTCGGACAGGTGACGGGTCGTTATGGGGGCGGAATTTGGCACCCAATCGCGGGTGAGGGCACCCACGCCCCAAAGTCGAGCTTGAGTGAAAATTTCTTCGGAAATATTGCAATACTTTCCGAAAGTTGTGTTGCGGGTGCCCTCACCCGCAATCCTTAAAAATAAAGCTTCGCCATATTCAGCAAAAAGCATTATATTACGAGAGGTTATAATAGCAATAACCATCATCGTTTTCAATATCATAATTGCCATTCTTCTATGCCTCTATATATGGAAAAATGGTGCAGTTTCTGGCGGAATGATAATTTTAACCGCAGATTAACGCGGATGAACGCAGATAGAAAAACAAAAAAGATATCTATCCACGAAGGACACGAAGAGACACGAAAAATGAAAACACCAAGGCTCTAAGGGCCAAGAAAAATGAGTTTTTTCTTCTTGAGGGATTTCCCTTCGTGTCCCTTCGTGTCTTTTCGTGGATAAATCCTTTCTTCCTCTTCATTTGCGTTTATCTGCGTCCATCGGCGGTTGCCGGTTTCTCTTGGTTTTGGCCGGGTTTATTGCCAGCGGAACAGTCTCAGCGCCAACACAAAGCTCACTCCCGCCCAGAAGCATAAGACCAGGATTTCCAGCCAGCTCTGGGACAGGGCCAGGCCCTCGTTCATCACTGCCCGGAGGGCGTCGTTGAGCGCGGTGAGCGGGAGGGCTCGGATGGCGGGTTGGAGGAATTCGGGGAAGCGGGAATAGGAGAAGAAGGTGCCGGAGAGGAGCCACATGGGGAGCATGACGAAGTTCATCCAGCCGGAGACGGCTTCGATGGTCTTGGTGCGAGCGGCGAGCAAAAGCCCTAACCCGGCAAAGGTAAACGAGCCGAGCAGCGAGACGACGGTGAGCGCGATCAGGGATCCCCGCACCTCCACCTGAAACACTATCCAGCCGAACACGACCAGGGCCGCGACTTCCGGGACCAGGAAGACCAGGCGCGAGAGCATGAACGACAACAGGTAATGCGAGCGGCGCATGGGCGTGGCGGCGAAGCGTTTGAGCAGCTTCTTGGTGCGGGCCTGGACCACGGCAAAGCCGATGCCCCACATGCCCGAGCCCATCAGGTTCAGCCCGATCAGGCCCGGGATCAGGAAATCAATGTAACGGGCGCCGGGCTCGCTGACCGGTTCCTCCTGGATCGGGACCAGGTCCTTCCGGCCCAGACCGCGCTCGATCGCGTCCTCGGCCCGCAATCGCGCCAGCCGGCTCTGGGGACGGGTCGGATCGTAGCGGAAGGCATAAGGCGATCCCGGCTCCTGAAGAACGACCAGGTCCACCTTGCCGGTGCGCAACGCCTGCGCCGCTTGTTCGGGAGAAAGCTCGAGCACCTGGAGGTCCGAAGACCGCGACAGCAATGTCACGACTCGGCCGACATCCGGCGTGGTAGTTTCCACCGCCACCCGCAGCTTTTCCGGCGCCTGGTTGCGGAAGGCGATGCCCAGGGCAAAAGCCAACAAGACCGGAAACACGAACACCCAGAAGAGCGCCTCCGGCTCGCGCACAAATTCGCGGATGCGGGCCAGGGTCAGTTCCAGCACCGGGTTCGGCGGCCGCACCGGGCCGGGTTTGGGCTCTGGATGCCGGGCCGGAGCGCCGGCGGTCTCAGGCATCGCGCAAGACTCTCCCGGTCAGGCTGATGAAAACATCTTCGAGCGTCGCTTGATGGGTGGTGAGGCGCTCGAGCCTGGCCCCTTGCCGGGCGATTTCCTCGAGCAGGGCCGGCAGCGCCTCGCCGATCCGGGTCACGGTCAGGAAGTAGCCCTGGTTCTTTTTCCGCGCCGCTTTCACTCCGGACAGCCGCAAAAGCGGTTCCTCCAGCAGCGCCCCCTGCACGTGAAACTCCACCACCTGGTCCGCGCCCAGGGAGGCGACCAACTCATTGGGGGTCCCCAGCGCGATCACCTGGCCGTGGTCCATGATGGCGACGCGGTCGCAGAGCCGGGCCGCTTCTTCCATGTAATGGGTGGTGAGGAGGATGGTGCCCCCGCGCTGGTGGAACTCTTCCACCACTTCCCAGATCTTGATCCGCGCCTGCGGGTCCAGCCCGGTGGTCGGCTCGTCCAGAAAAAGCAGGTCCGGGTCGCAGACTAAAGAGCAGGCCAGGGCCAGCCGCTGCTTTTGCCCGGAGCTGAGCTTGCCCACCCGGGCGCGCTGCTTCTCCTGCAGTTCCACCATGCCGATCACTTCCTCCACCGGCCGGCCTTGCCGGTAAAAACTCTGGAACAGGCGCACCGTCTCCGCCACCGTCAGCTTCTCCGCCAACTGGGTTTCCTGCAACTGGATCCCCATCCGCTCCCGCAAGTCCTGATCGCAGCCGGTTCCCCAACGGCAGCCCAGCACCTCCACCACTCCCGCGTCCGGCAGAGTCAGGCCCTCCAGCATCTCCACCGTGGTGGTCTTGCCGGCGCCGTTCGGACCCAAAAGGCCGAAGCACTCGCCGCCGCGGATTTCCAGGTCAATCCCCGCAACCGCGGTCACGTCGGCGTAGCGCTTGACCAGGCCGGCGCAGCGCAGGGCGATATCGGCTCGAGCCGGCGACGCGAGAAAAACGGGATCAGGAGCGGGAGCGGAATCCATGTTGCGCCCGGCTTCAGGGACGGCGATCCCAGACCTCGGGATTGGCCAGATGGATGGGCCGTTCGCCCCGGAGCCAGGCCAGGAGGTCGTTCAGCACCATGTCGGTCTGGTGGCGGACCACGTCGCGGGTGGCGCCGGCGATGTGGGGCGTGACAATGACATTGTCCAGGTAAAGCAGGCGCTCGTCCGGCGGAGGCGGCTCGGTCGGGAACACGTCAATCCCGGCGCCGGCGATGCGCTTTTCCTTGAGCGCCTGGTAGAAAGCGTCCTGTTCCACCAGGCCGGCCCGGGCCAGGTTGAAGAAAAAGGCGGTCGGCTTCATCAAGGCTAACTCCCGGGCGCCGATCATGCCCTGGGTCTGGTCAAGGAGCGGGACGTGGATGGTGACCAGGTCGCTCTCGCGGAGCAGGGTGTCGAGGTCGGTGAGTTCCACCGCGGCCGCGTTCTTGGGGTCCACGAAGGGATCGCAGGCCAGGACCCGCGAGCCGAACGCCCGCGCCCGCACCGCCACCGCCCGGCCGATCGCGCCCAGGCCGATGATGCCCACGGTCTGGCCGCCCATCTCCAGGCCGGTCATCTTCTGGAAGAGCGCCATGAACTCGCCCGGGTCCTCAGGGTTGAACTTGCCCGAGGCGAGCAGGTTGTGGATGGGAATGAGCTGGCGGAGTTGCGCCAGCATCATGGTCACGGTCAGGTCCGCTACCGCCGCGGCGTTGCGGCCGGGGGTAAAGAGGACCGGCACGCCCTTCTGGGTGGCGAGTTCCAGGTCCACGTTGAGCGGATCGCCCCGGCAGCAGCCGATCAGCTTGAGCTCGCAAGCCTCAAACACTTCTTCATGGCACAGGTCCACTTCCAGGATGAGCACGTCCGCGGCCAGCTCCAGGAGCCGCTCGGCCAGGTCTTCGGCCAGATATAACTTTTGGGTCTGGCCCCAGGGCTCATAGACCACCTCCATGTGCTGGCGGAGCCGGTCAAGACCTTTCGAGGTAAAATTCGCGGTTACGAATGCTTTCAACATCTCCTCCCGGACTATGGGATTAGAATAACGACCCGGTGCGATACTGCAACGAAAAAATTTCTTTCCGTCCCTTCGGACACGCCCCACTATACCTGATTTCCCCGGACTTTCGCAACTATCTTAAAGTCTCCCTCGATGCCCTTAACTCTTTGAATTAGCGAATAATTAAACCAGGATTAAAAGATCATTACAAGTCTTGACAAAAACCTTAAGAACCCGAATGATGGTTAGCCAGGATAGTCCGACCCTTGTCATTCCATAAAAGCTTAACTCTGCAAAGGAGGTAGAAGATGAAGCAGCGACTGCAATGGCTCCTCCGAAAATCTCCGCTGATTTGGCCAAAGCTTCGGGTTCCGGGATGGGCCGCCGCGCTGGTGTTGATCGCCGGCCAGGCGCTGGCCGCGGGGGGCAAGCCGGCGACCAAGCTCGTCAACGTGGCGGACATCCGCACCATGGGCCCAGGGCTCTCCCGCTGGATCGCGGAAGTTTACAACGACAACCTCTGGCTGTATGGAGCCTTGGTGGTGGTCACTATGGCGCTCATGGGCCTGATCCTGGGCACCGTTTTCGACCGGTTGGTGGGCATGCTCGGCATTGACCTGGGCAAGATCGAGCATCATGAGTGAATCAGGCCTCAGGCCTTGGGCATTAGGCTTTAGCCTAAAGCCTCGCAGTTAAGGAGGATAGGTCCATGGAGTGGTTTCAAGTCTATCTGCCCATCGCGGGCATTCAGTTCAATATCCTGCTATTGCTCCTGATCGGTTTCACGGTCGGCGTCTGCGGCGGCTTCTTCGGCATCGGCGGCGCCTGGATCGTGACCCCCGCCCTCAACATCTTCGGCTTCCCCATGCCTTACGCGATCGGGACCGACCTTGCCCACATGGGGGGCAAGTCCATCGTCTCCACCATCCGGCACGGCAAGTTCGGGAATGTGGACGTCCGCCTGGCGGTGGCCATGATTATCGGCACCACTACCGGCATGGAGCTGGGCGCGCGCCTGGTCATGCACCTCGAGCGCCTGGGCCTGGCCGAGTCGGTGATCCGCAAGATCTATATCATCTTTCTGTTTCTGATCGGAAGCTACGTGCTCTATGATTACTTGAGCCATATCTTGCGCCAGCGCAAGGCCGCGGAGAGCGGAACCGCGGTGAGCACCGGAGAAACTTTCGCCCAGAAACTCCAGCGCGTCCGCATCCCGCCCATGATCCATTTCAAAGCCTCGAAAATCACTTGCTCGCTCTGGCTGCCGGTGGGAGTGGGCTTTGTGACCGGGGTGGTGGCGAGCGTGCTCGGCGTGGGCGGCGGCTTCATCCGGATGCCGGCCTTGATCTACCTGATCGGCTGCCCCACCCTGGTGGCCGTCGGGACCGACCTGTTCGAGGTCATGATCACCGGCGCCTACGGCGCTCTCACTTACGGCGTCAAGGGCCGGGTGGACCTGCTCGCGGCCATGTGGATGCTGGTCGGCGCCGCGGTGGGCGCCCAGATGGGCACCGTGGCGGTCAAGTATGTGCGCGGCTACTCGATCCGCCTGCTCTTTGCCGTCACTATCTTCATCGCCTGCTCCTCGGTGCTGATGAAGCAGCTTGAGTTCCAGACCGCCTCTTCGGTGCTCATCCTGTCAGCCGGCATCGTGATCAGCGGGGTGATCATCGGCTGGCTGATCCAGGGCGTCCTCAAGGAGCGCGCCAGCCGGCAAGCCCGGTCCTGGGCGGCGTTCAAGAAGGAGGATTAATCATGAAACTTGGGCAATGGATCGGGCTGGGGATCTTGATCGGTCTGGCCGCGGCTTGTGTGCAACCCTCGCAAGTGGTCCAGGGCACGGTGATCAATTACCAGGCGGACGCGAAAACCCTGGTGGTCAAGGATGAAAAGCCGCCCCATGCGGAGTTGACCCTGTCTCTCGAGTCGGCCGAGATCGGCGCGGAGCCGAGCGCGGGCGACGTGGTCCGCGTCGCTTACCGCGACCAGCAAGGCAAGCTCACCGCACTCCGGGTCATGAACCTGACCCGCCAGAAAGAACTAAGCGGCTCCGGGGGGCATTAGCGGCCCTCCCCCGGCGAAAATGCGCCAACCCAGAGGCGGCCCCGCACCGCGCGGAGCCGCCCTTTTGCGTCTTTTCGGATTTGCGGGTTTGGCGGGTTTGGGGTCAGGTCTTTAGTTTTTTGTTAATGCTGTATTGCATAAGCCCATTGCTGATCCGATTTTTTTTGGGCGACCAGAAGAATCCTGATCCTGCCCTGGCCGGGTTATTTCAACCCGCGATATTTTTTCCAATACTCATACTCGTAGGGCCATTCTTCCTTGCGCCGGAGGATCAAGGATCGCATCCGTTCCCGGAACTGAGCCGCTTCCCGTTCAAACCGGGGAGCGGTTTCCCGGCTTTTCCACGCCTGGACCAGCTTCTCGCCCAAGGCAAAGGCCTTGCTGCGGATGGGTTCGGGGAAATCCTGGCCGGAAATCTCTCCCATGCGGGCCCAGACCGCGCCCACGGGGACCGCGCCGGTGGTCGCGAGGAAATGCTGCAAGTAATCGGCGATGGGTTCGTCCTCGCCTCCGCCCGAGGTCACCACCGCGGCTCCATACTTTCCCTGGAAGGCCTGGCAATGAACCAGCCCGCAGCAGCGGTCCAGAAAAGCCTTTAACTGCGCGCTCACGTGGAAGATATAATTGGGGCTGGCCAGGACCAGTCCGTCCGCGGCCAGCGCCTTTTCCTTGATGGCATTGAACCCGTCCTTTTGCGGGCACACCCCCTTCTGGTGACAGGTGTTGCAGGCTCGGCACGGCTTGACCTCCCGACCCCGGATGGCAATGATCTCGGTCTCCGCTCCCCGGCTGGCTGCCCCCGCCAACACGATCTTGAGCAAAGCCGCGGTGTTCCCCTTGGTCCCTCTCGGACTCCCGACCAGACTGACGATCTTCACCCCTGCCTCCTTGATCTATTTCCTTTTTCTTCGGAAAAGGGTCAGGTCTTTAGTTTTTAGTTTACATATTTGCATAGCAAGCAGCGGACATACGAAATCTGCAATCGTGAATACCGCCTAGAACTTCTCCATCTGTCCGGCCAAAAACGCCCGGGCGAAATAGTCGGGAGATGCTTCGCTATCCATGAGCATATCGAGCTGGCGGGCGCACAAGGTCAGCCGGCCGAGCTCGCTCAAGCGGCTGCGGATGAAATCGTGCTCGTATTTTTCCAGCCGGGCGACCAGGATATCCCCCCGCGACTGGACCTTAAAGTCCAATTGGCCGAGCACAGAGGAGAGGAACTTGACCCGGCGGGCCCGCCGCTCTTCGCTGGCCGCGCCGCCGGTAAAGCGGAAGTGGATATAGTTCTTGTTCAGGCTCTTGCCGCAATAGGTGTCCACCGTGTTGAAGTGATAGCCGGCCTTGGTGCTGAAGTTCATGTAGCGGTCCGAGATGATGGCATAGGAGATCCGGCCCACCCCTTGCGCCTCGGCCGGCGGTCCGGCGATGCCCTGGCCGAGCACGGAGAGGAAGCCTTTGGTGGAGACCGCCCGGGGCTGGTCCCAGCGGATGCGCGGGTCGAGCAGGCCCTGCAGGAACGCCTGCATGGGCGCGGAGAGGATGTCCCCCGGCCGCACCTGGCCGGAGGTCCGGGCGCCTTCGGCAATCCCCCCGCCCACGTCCAAGACCAGGATATCATAAGGAAGGCTGCCCTGGAGCTTGAGCGAGGTTTGCTGGTCCGCAGATGCCTGATCCCCCAGGTAAAACATCACCTCAAAGACTTTCTCGTGCACGAAGCGGGTGAGGTCATGCAGCGACTGGCAAAGCGCCGGCTTGAACTCCCGCGAGCCCGGATCAATCAGGTGGAGCGGCGTCACCAGCCGGGAGAGGTGGCGGAGGGTCAGGACCGCCGGCGAATCGTAAAGCGCCGGCCGGATCTCCACCGCGCTCTCGGGCCAAGCGATCTCGCCCTCGTAGAGCTTGCAGGAGTTGGCGTCCACCGTCACCACTTGACCCGGCTGGAGCGTGGCGGTGGCTCCCTCCATCCCCACGATGGCCGGCACCTCGAACTCCCGGGCCAGGATGGCCATGTGCCCGCTGGGAGATCCCACGTCGGTGACAATGGCCGCAGTCAGCCGCATCACCCGGGAGAAGCTGGGCGAAGAATGGCGCGCCACCAGCACCCCGCCTTGGGGGAATCGGTCCAGTTCATCATCGGTGCGGACCAACACCGCCGGCCCGGACCCGATGCCCCGGCAGGCCGTCAGGCCCCCGGACAACAGCGGCGGGCGGTCGCTTTCCACCGCGGGTAAGGCTCTTTCCACCGGCCGCGCGCTGAGCATGGACCGGCACTGCAAGATGAAAAGCCGGCCGTCCGGGTCTATCGCCCACTCGATGTCCTGCGGCCCGCCAAAGTGGGCTTCGAGGCGGCGGGCGGTCCGCCGGAGCAGTTCCAGCTCATGGGCTTGCAGGCACGATCCCGGTCGGGCCTGGACCGCGCCGGCCGCAAGCACGATCTCTTCCGCGCCCTGCTTGCCCCAGGCCACGTCCGCGGCCGCCTCGGCCACCGCGCTGATCACGGCCTGGTCCGCCTCCGGGTCTTGGAAATTGCGGGAGAACATGATTCCGCTGCACCGGGGCCGAAGCATGCGCAGGCACCCCACCGCCATGGCCGCCTCGGCCGCGGTCCGGCCCCGCTCGAAGCGGTAGGACACCGCCCCCTGGCTGAACGCGCTCGCGATCACCGAGCGATAAGCGTCGAGGAGCCAGCTCCGGCCCACGTTCAGCTCGGTGTAATATTGTCCGGCATGAGAGGCGGCCCGGTCCTCCCCCAGCGCGCTCGAGCGCATGGCGACCAGGATTTCCTCGCTCCCGACCAGGGCCGCGTAAGCCGCCTGAATTTCATGGGCCACGTCTTCCGGCACCGAACCCGCCAGGATCGCCAGTTGCACCTCCCGGCACGCCTCGGCCAGCGAGCGCGGCCCATACACCTCCAGAATTTCCTCCAGCCGGTCGGTCCGCTCCCACAAATCGTTCTGCGACATGAACCTGGCAAAGGCCGCGGTGGTGATGACAAACCCTTCCGGCGCCGCCAGGCCGAGCAGGTTGCGCACCTCGCCCAGGTTGGCCATTTTCGTCCCGGCCCGCCCGGCATGGCCGGCCGTGAGCTCATCCAGCGCCATCACCAGCGGCCCGGAAAACTGAGGCCGCAGGCCGGCGCACTCTATTTCCAAGTCCTCGTCCAGGCGGCGAAAGGTCTCATACAAGTCGCTGTAGCGGCCGCCGGCGATCTGGTTCAAGTCCTTCACCATCACAAAGACATCCATGGCGGCCCGGCGGATCTTCTGGACCAGGGGGCTGAGCGCGAAGGGTTTGAGCCCGGAAAGCCGGTCTTCGAGGTCGGCGATCAACTGCAAGGTCGAATCGTTGAGGTTGAGGATTTCCCGGAACCGGTCATACATCAGCCGGACTTTTTCGGCCTGGGTCAGGGCCGCCCCGGCCCGGGCCGAACCCGGACCCCAGGCGCGGAGCGCTGTCCACAGCCGGCGGCGCCGGCTCGGTTTCTCGTCTGGTTCCGTGGTCATCCTGATTCTCGGCGCAAGCAGTCAGGGCAAGTCGAGTCGTCCGGGATTAAAAAGGTCTTGCGGGTCCCATTCCCGCTTGAGCCGGCGCAAGACCTCGGTCTCGGCCGAGTCGGCTCCGAAAATGGGCAGTTCCGCCTTGATCGCGAAGGGCGCGTTCAGGACCATCGCCGAACCGCCCAGTCCCTGGGCCAAGGCCCGGAGATCGGCAATCGTGCGGTCCAGTCCCGGAGGCCAGCCCCGGTCTTCCTTGGGCTGCAGCACCAGGTGCGCCACTCCCACGCCGGCATGGGCCATGCGGCTCAGGCGCAGGTCGTTTCCCCGGTGGACCGAAAGCACCTGCCCCAGCAGGTGGGTCAAGCTCGGCGGCGGCACCGCCAGTTGCAGCAAAACCCCTTCCGCTTCGGCATAGAGTTCCTGCAGGATATAATCCAATTCCCATTCGATCCCGTGATCCAGGTCGGCGATGCTCTCCGCCCCCGCCCGCTGCAAGCAGGCGCGGTCCTGCTCGATCCGCTCCGCCACCCAGGACTTGGCGCCTTCCGCGGCCACGGCCAACACGTATCTGCCCTGGGGCAGTTCCACGCCTTCCGGCAGCGGACACAACCGGCGAAGGGCCTCCGGCCCCACCAGTTCCAAAAAGGCCGGGGTTTCCCCGGAGGCGAGCAGGGCCTCGACCGCGGCCATGGCCGGCTCCAACTCCGCGAAAGCGGCGAGCAAGGCCTGGAGTTTTTCCGGCAAAGGTTCCAGCCGCACCGTGGCCTCGGCCATGATGCCCACGGCTCCCAGACTTCCGATCAGGAGCCGGGTGAGATCCAGACCCGGCTCCTGGGGGACGCGGGTTTCCGCGGAGGAGATGATTTGGCCCCGGGCGTTAATCAGCTTGATCTCCACGCTCCGCTCGCGCATGGTGCCGTGCCGCAGCCGGCGGGGCCCGCTGGCGTTGCAGGCGAGCACGCCGCCGAGCGTGGCCAGGTCGGTGGAAGGCGGGTTGACCGGCAGGCGCAGTTTCCAGGCGGCCAGGCGGTGTTCCAGCTCATCGAGCCGGATGCCGGCGCCGGCGGTGACCAGGTGGTTTTGCCGGTCCAGGGATTGAATGCGGTCGAGCCGCGAGGTGAGAAGCAGCACGTCCAGACGCTTGGGCGGATGGCCGAAGCCCATACCGGTGCCTCCGCCCCGGGCGGCCATGCTCAGGCCCGCTTCGGCCAGAAAGGCCACGACCTTGGCCGTCTCTTCCGCATCGGCCGGGGCCGCGACCACCCGGGGAGCCACGCCGTCCACGGCAAAGTGCCTGAGCTCGCTGAATTCCTCAAAGACGAATTCCACCCCCACCAGCTCTTTCAATTGCTGGCGCAGGGTCCGATGTGAACTATCCACTTTCCGCTCCCCTGTTCGATCTCCCTCATCCTCGACCGAGGATGTAATAAAAATATACCACAAGATTGAAGGCCGCACCATCGCGGCTTTACAAGCCCTGATTCCCGGCTAAACCGTAGGGGCATGGCATGCCATGCCCCTACCGTCCAAGACCGTGCGGCACAGGTTTTTCATCAATTCAGAAATGCAAACCTAACCCGGATCAGGGAAATTGTTTTTAACCGGGAATCTGGGCTTTACAAGGACGGAGATTCTGGCAAAATAAGGGAGAGGTTGAAACCAAATGGCGTATGACGTGCTGGTGATCGGGGCGGGTTTCGCCGGGCTTTCCGCGGCCGCGCTCTTGGGCAAGGCCGGCTGCAAGGTGGCGGTTTTGGAGCAGGACGCGGCGGTGGGCGGCCGGGCGCGGGTGATGGAACGGGCCGGGTTCCGGCTGGAATACGGGCTCCACGCCTTTCGGCACGGTGACCAGGGCGCCGCGGCCGAGTTGATGCGGGAGCTGGGCCGGCCGCTCAGGTTCGTGCCCGGCCGGTTCGCCTCTTACCTCGCCCGGGGCAAGGAGCTCATCCCTTTGGGAGACTCCCTGAAAAATCTCTACAGCGGGGAAGCGGGCCAACGCGTCGCCGATATCCTGCTCAAGCTGGTCCAGGCCGATCCCGCGGATTGGTATGACCAGACCTTTGCCCAATTTTTAGGCGAGGCGGCCGGCGACGAGGCCTTGCAGGAATTTTACCGCGTCCTGGGTTTGGCGGTGATGGAGCCGGACCCGGCCGAGCTTTCCGCCGGCGAGCTGATCAGCTTTCTGAAACACGCGGCCAGGGCCGGCGGCCAGATCGGCGACCTCCAGGGCGGCTCCCGGCAGTTATTCGATCATCTCACCGAGGCCATTGCCGCGGCCGGGGGCGAGCTGTTCCTGGGCACCCGCGTCCAGAAACTGGCGAAGGCCGGGAAACGGATTGAGAAAGTGGAAGCTTCCTCCGGCGAATTCGCGGCCGGGGCGGTGGTGCATGCGGCGCCGGTGCAGGGCTTGTTCGGGCTTCTGGAGGAACGCCATTTCAAGCCCAAGTTTATCCGCCGGTGCAAGAACCTAATGCCCACGGCCGGGATCGCGCTCGACTACGGCCTGCGCCGGCCGGTCAGCGAGATCCAGGGCTGGATTGTTGACCCGCAAGACCGGGTCCTAGGCCGGTTCCCCAGCAACGTGGACTCTTTGCTGGCCCCGGCCGGCAAGCAACTGGCCAACTGGTTCCTGATGCTCGATCCGGACGAGTGTGGCGACGCCGGCCTGGTCCGGAGCCGGATTCACTACCTGCGCAGCCGGGTGCGCAAGCTCTTCCCGGACTTTGAAGCCGCGGTGGAATGGGAGCGGATCTTGTTTTTGCCCATGGTGGACGGGGCCGCGCTTCGGCCCAAACAAAGCCTGCCCCAGCGGGTGGACTTCTCGGTCCCGGAAATCCCGAACCTGTTCCTGATCGGCGACACCACCGCCGGCCCGGGCGTGAGCGGCGACATCGCTTTTTCCTCCGCCCGCCAGGTCGCTCCCCGCATTGTCCAGCTCGCGGGAAAGGCGGGAGCGGCTTGAAGCCGCGGTCCCCTCCTCGGCAGCCGATCAATTAGAAAGGAACTGGTAATGGTGAAACGCGTCCTGGCTTATCTCTCTTCTCTCCGCTTAACGATTTTCCTGCTCATCCTGATTTCCGGGGCTTCCTTGCTGGGCACGCTGATCGTGCAAAACAAAAGCCCCCAGGAATACCTGGAGATTTACGGCCCCACGGTCTCCACCCTGCTCTGGGTCACCGGCGCGATTGACCTCTACCATTCCTGGTATTTTCAACTCCTGCTCGGGCTTCTCTCCCTTAACCTGATCGTGTGCTCGCTCGACCGGCTGCCCCGGACCTGGCGCCGGCTTCGAAACGAACAGAAACAATTCCCGGCCCACCTCCCGGAAAAAAGCCGGTTTTACGATCGCCGCGAAGTGCCGGCTTCGCTGGAACCCGCGACAGCCGCCTTGACGCAAACCCTGCAAAAGAAGTTCTCCCATTTCCAGAGCCGGTCAGTGGAAAAGGACCAGCTCTTTTTTGTCGCCCGCGGCTCGCTCTCCCTGCTCGGCCCTTATTTCACTCACCTCTCGATTCTAGTGATCATCACCGGCGCCCTGATCGGGTCATTCTTCGGCTTCAAGGGCTGGCTCCCCTTGTTCGTGGGCGAGGTGTCGGACCAGGTCCGCAACCCAACCACCGGGGAAAAAATTCTGCTCCCCTTTTCCATTCGCTGCGATGATTTCCAGGTGGAGATGTATGAGGCAAGCAACCAGCCCAAGGACTACAAGAGCCGGCTCGCCGTGCTCCAGGACGGGAAAGAGGTGATGCAAAAGGAAATCGAGGTCAATCACCCGCTGCGCTATCGCGGGATCAGTTTCTACCAGGCCAGCTACGGCAGCGATCCGGTGGTGCGCCTGGTGGCGGTCAAGGTGGCGGACGGCGCCACCCTTGGCAGCGACGTGGCCCTGGGCCAGGCCTTATCCATCGCCGGGACCAACCTTTCCTACGCCCTGGTGGACTACCAGTCGAACCTGGTGGGCATGGGCATGGACATGGGACCGACGATCACGGTGGAAAAACGGCAAGACGATCAAACCCTCCAGTCGTTCAAGCTTTTCCAGCGTTTCCCCAATTTTGACCGCGAGCGCCGGGACCAGTATCTGCTCCAGTTCCACAGTGTCTCGGAAAAGAAATGGACCGGGCTCCAGGTGGCCAAGGACCCGGGCGTGCCCGTGATCTGGGCCGGATGCGGCCTGATGATGCTGGGCATTTATTTCAGCTTCTTCATTTTCCACCGCCGGATCTGGGTGCGCCTGCGGCCGGCCGGCGAGGGGAAGCTCACCCTGGAAATCTTCGGCCAGACCCGCAAGGCCGAAGGCATGTTTGAAAAGCAGATCAAGATCCTCGGCCAGACCCTGGCCCAAGAGATCAAAGCATCCCCCGGCCGAGGCTGATCGTTTCCGGATTCAGCGGGTCCTCTCGTTCCCGGTCCGGGCCGAGTCGTTTGCACCCAGCGCCGGAGAAGTCGCAGCCGTTTTCTTCGGACTGGCTTTTTTGGAAGCGGCCGCTTTCTTCGGGCCCGCCTCCAAAAAGCGGACCCGGTCCACGGTCAGGCTGATCGCCCCGAAATCCTCCTCCACCCTCCCCTCCAGCAAGTAAGGCCGCTCCCGGTCAAGCAGGTGGCAGAAGCGGCGGTAGGTCTCCGGGAAAAAGGTCGCTTCGTAAATGGCAGTGGTGTCCTCGAACGAAAGAAATTCCATCGGCTCGCCGTCCTTGGTCTCCACCAGCTTGCCGGTCACATACCAGCCCAGGGTGGTCACCCGCTTGCCGATCCAGCGCCGCAAGTCCCGGGCCGGGACCCAGCTCAGGGGCGTGAGCATCGCCTGGTAAAGCGTGAGCGGGTGGCGGCTGACTAAAAAACCCAGCGTCTCCACCTCGTGGCGGAGCAGGGTCGGCTCGTCGTAAGCCCGCGGCCGGGGCAGCGGCGAGGGCGGCGGCGCGAAGAGCGAGGCCGCCGGAGCCTGGCTCCGGCTCCGGCGGAACTCTTCCAACCGCCACAAGAGCGCCGGCCGGGTGCGGTCTGGTTCGAGCGCGTCAAAGCAGCCGGCCAGGACCAGAAGCCGGCCGTCCGCCGGCTGGGGGTTGACGCGGAAAAGGAAATCGGCGAACGAGCGGAAGGGGCCGTTTTTCCCGCGTTCGCGGAGGATCGCTTCCCGCCCTTTGCGGGAAAGCCCCTTGATCTGCATCAGGCCCACGCGCAGGCTCTTATCCTTTCCTGTATAAGCTTCCTCGCTCCTGTTGATGTCCGGCGGCAAGACCAGGAGCCCCATCCGCCGCGCTTCCGAGAGATAGGCGAAGGTCGAGTAATAACCGCCCTGGTTCGAGATCACCGCGGCCATGAACTCGGCCGGAAAGTGGGCGCGGAGCCACGCCGACTTGAAGGAGACCAGCGCGTAGCTGGCCGAGTGGGGCTTGCAAAAGGAATAGCCGCTGAAGGAGAGGATCATCTTCCAGATTTTCTCGATCACCTCTTCCGCCGCGCCCCGCGCCCGCGCCCCCCGATAAAACTGCTCCCGGTATTCCAGGAGCCGTTTGGTCCGGTGCTTCTTGGACAGGATCTTGCGCAGCCCGTCGCCGTCAACCGCGTCGAAACCCGCCAGCGCCATGGCCGCCTTGCACACGTCCTCCTGGTAGCACATGATCCCGAACGTCTCCGACAAAAGCTCCTCCAGCACCGGGGGCAGCGGCTCCCACGACCCGCCGTGCAGGCGCCGCACGTATTCACGAATGAAATCATTGGCCGCCGGCCGGATGAGGGAGGAGTGCGCCACCAGCCGCTCGAAGTCGCCGGTCCCGCACTTCTGCTGGAGCTGGCGCATGGCCGGGCTCTCCACGTAAAACACGCCGAGGGTGTCGCCCCGGCTGAGCAGCGCCTGGGTCGCGGGGTCATCCAGGGGGTTGAACTTGGTGTAGAGAATTTCCCTCCCGTAATTTTTCTTGATCGCGGCCAGCGCGTCGCGGATCACGGCCAGGCTGCGGTTCCCGAGCAGGTCAATCTTGACCAGACCGGCGTCCTCGGTCTGATCCTTTTCCCAGTGGATGATGTTCACGCCCTTGGCCGCGCGCTCGAGCGGCACCCGGCGCACAAGCTCGCCCGGCGCGATCACCACTCCGCCGCAGTGAACCGAAAGGTGGCGGGGGATACCCTCCAGCGCGGTGGCCAGCCTTAAGATCTCGGGCCAGGGCGGATCGAGCTTCAAGTCTTTGAACCTGGGGTGCATCCGCACCAACTCCTCGGCGTTGCCCGCGTCCCAAAAGCCGCGCATCCGCTTGGTCACCCGGGAGATCTCGCCCTCGGGCAGTCCATACACTTTTGCAACTTCCCGCACCGCGGCCCGGGCCTGGAAAGCCACGTGGTTCGAGACCATGGCCGCGCCCCGGGCGCCGTATTTGGCGAAGACGTAATCGAGCACGCGATCGCGCTCGTCCCAGGGGAAGTCCACGTCAATGTCGGGCGGGTCTTTGCGCCCGGGGTTGAGGAACCGCTCGAAGAAGAGGTGGTGGCGGATCGGGTCCACGTGGGTGATCTTCAGGCAGTAGCTGACAATACTCGCCGCGGCGCTGCCCCGGCCGCAGGTGAGCGGGAAACGCCGGACAATGTCTTCCACCACCAAAAAGTAGTTGGCAAAACCCTTCTGCCGGATGACGTTCAGCTCGTGGTCCAGACGTTTCCGCACCGCCTCGCCGATCCCGCCGTAGCGCTCCCTGGCCCCGGCCTCGCATTTTTCGCGGAGAAGCTTAACCGCCGCTTCCTCATCCAGGCCGGCAAAGGCCGGGAAAAGCAGGCGGTCCCAGGGCGGCTCGGAGAGCAAGCACTCTTCCGCCACCCAGCCGGAGTTCTCCAGAGCCGACGGGCAATGAGGCAGCCGGCGGGCGATTTCCGCGGCTGAGGTCAGCCACGCCCCGGGGTCGGCGAGCTCGATTGGCAGGACCCGAGACAAAGTGGTGTTGAGGTCAATGGCGCGAAGCAGGCGGTGGAGGGCGAATTCATCCGGCTCGGCAAAGTAAACATTGCCGGTGGCGACCGGCAAGAGATCCAGCTCGCGGGCCAGCTTGAGGAGCGCGCGGTCATCGCGGCCCGGCGGCAGCGCCACGTAGAGGTCGCGCCTGACCCCCGCCTGGACAAGAGCCTTGAGTAACACCAGATCATGGCTCAGAATAATAAGGCCAGCGCGATCTTCCTGAAGATAATTCGCGAGCGAAAAATTCTCTTGCAGGTGCCGGTCGGTGAGGATCTCGCAGAGCCGGGCATAACCGGCTTTGTCCCGGACCAGGAGCACGACCTGTTCTTGATCGGTCCGGACCTCGGCCCCCAGGATCGGCTGAATTCCGGCTTCCTTCGCCGCCTGCCAGAACCACACCGCGCCGTAAAGCCCGTTCAGGTCGGTAAGCGCGAGCGCGGTCATGCCTGACTCCTTGGCCTTCCGGCAGAGCGCCTCGGGCGAGCTGGTGCCCCGCAGGAAGCTGTAGTAAGAATGACACTGGAGATGGACAAAACCATTCATGACCGACACCCAAAAATTTTCATCCACCGATTTCGCCGATTAACGCGGATTTTAAAAGAGAATACCGAGCGCTTTTAATTCTTCTTCTGAATCTGTGAAATCGGTGTAATCTGTGGATCGAATTTTTCTTCCTTCCCGATCCTTCCGTAACGGACCGCCTTTTCGCCGAAGCGCGACCGGAGCTGATCCAGGGCCGCGACCAGGCCGCGTTCTTTGACCTCTGCCGCAGCCTCGGGAAACAGGCGAAGCTGACGCGGCTCGGGGCTCAGCTCCTTCAAGCTCAAGCCCAGGTAGCGCACCCGCGTCCGCCGGGTCCAGACGCTCTCCAAGAGCCGCTTGGCCGCGGCAAAAAGCGCGCCGTCCAGGTCCGTAGGATCGGTCAGCCTCACTTGCCGCCAGGCCGAGACGTGGTCGGCATAGGTGAGCTCCAGCCGGACCATCCCGGCCCGATGCTGGACTTGGCGCAGGCGCCGGCCGGCCCGCTCGACTAAAAGGTAGAGCACACCCAGGACCACCCGGTCGTCGTTGGAATCTTCGGCCAGGGTCTCCTCCTCCCGGATCGCGAGCGCCCGCTCGGCCGGCCGCACCGGGGAATCGTCCCGGCCGAGCGCATAGCGGTGCAAGCGATAGCCGAGAGAGCCGAAGGCCAGGAACAGGTGCTCGGGCGATATCCCGGCCAACTCGCCCACCCGGCCGATATTCAATTCCGAAAGCTTGACCTCGGCCGCTTCCCCGATCCCGGGCAGGACCTCCACCGGCAGCGGGGCCAGGAAGACGCGCTCGCCGCCGGGGAACACGTCGCACACGCCCCGGGGCCGGATCACCCGCGAGGCCACCCGGCTCACCAGCTTGTTCGTGGCCAACCCCACGGCGCTCCGGAGCGAAAAGCGCGCCTTTAGCTCCTTCTGGATCTTCGCGCCAGTGTCCACCGCGGGGCCGAAGAGACGGCGGGTGCCGGTGAGGTCGAGAAAGAGGTGCCCGGCGCGCCAGGGCTCGATCAGGGGCGAGTATTGATCCAGATAAGTTTGCAGCGCGGCCGCGGCCTTGCGGTAGAGCGGCTCGTTGGGCGGGATCACGATCAGCCCCCGGCAGAATTTTCTGGCGACCGCCACCGGCATGCCCTTGCGCACGCCCTCAAGATAAGCCTCGCGCGAGACCGAGAGCGCCACCGCCCGGGGCGAGTTCGCCGGCGCGATCACCACCGGCCGCTCCCGCAGCGCCGAATCCTTCACCCGCTCGACCCCGATGGGGAAGGCGGAGACGTTGATATGTAACACGTCGCGGTCCATGGGAAGAAGACCTCACGCCAAGACGCCAAGGGGCAAAGGCGCTAAGAAGAAAAGAATCGAGGGTCCTATCTGGTGGCTGCGCCTGTAGGGGCATGGCATGCCATGCCCCTGCCTTCTTACTTGAATCCTTTGGATAACTTAAACTTAAAGAAAGCTGGCTACCTCTTCTTGGGCCAAAAAACTCCTAGCACAATCCAACTTGTGGGGTGTTGGAAAAGAGTCCCAACAAAAAAATGTGTGTCTTTACCTGAATCACACATCTCATCGTAATATTTTTGCCGAACTTTTTGAGCGGCGATATTAGGATCGCTGAACTTATCCCTCATCTGGCGATAAAGCTGTCCGAGTTCCCAATCTTCGATCATCATGGTGTGCCCCTGACATTCGGGGTTGTCGCAAGTAAAAACATAGGAGAACTTAAATGGAATTTTCTCCAAAGGCTTCTGGTCCGGCCCGAACAATCTTTGCTGTTGAAATACAGTTTTCCATTGAGGTTTCCAATCTGGCTCCACAGGTTCGATGCGGAAATCTTGCACATACTTTGGTCGAACGATGCCAAGAGAAGTCTTGTCAGCCTCTTGTTTCTTCCAAAGTTCTTCCATGGTATGAGTACCCTTGGCCAGAACATATTTTCTGCGCTCCGCCCAATTCCGCTTGGTATCAAGCCGGGCAAGGGGTTGGATTGTGTCTACCTTGGGTCGGAAACTTTCCTTGCGTGGATCATTCGGATGCTTCACAACCTCCAATTCGATCCACTGATATTTTTTGTACCACTGACAGTAGGGCTGGTAGCGATAGTCAATGGGGTAAAGTCGGATCCAATCTCCGTTTTCCAAAACCCCTGCCGTGCATACCAGTTCTTGGTAAGACTTGGAAGGTAGAGGATAAGTCTTAACCGTGATTAAAACCTTACGTTTCTCATAATTCATCTTGCCTCCAGATGATGAACAGGCAGCCCTGAATTCCGGGCCAATGCTTGGGCTAGACGACTCCGATGGCAACTATTCGCGTCCGCTTCCACGCATAACAAAGCCGTAGGCTGAGTCCGAATCAACCTTAAAGCTTGGCCCATAGCCTCTTGATGGCGAGGCAAAATCGCTTTTTCATAGCGATTCAGTAAGGCCCGACGGGATGCCGGTGTGCTCAAGTTTTCTCTTTGTTCCTGGGGGACACCCAACTCAGGGAGATGCCGATATTCGATGCCCACCTTGGAGCAAAATTCTGCCAGGGCATTTTTGGTGAAGCCCCACTTCCGCGACCAGGGGTTGTTCCGGACATCCAAAATTTGTTTGATTCCGTGCTGGATGCAGGCGTTGAGAAAGCCATCCACTGACGTTCCCTCGTAGCCAATGGTGTAGATGGAAATTGGAGCCACGGGAGGAGAAGAAGATTGCGCCTTGAGCTCGCTAAAGTAAGTAAACCTGGGGTAGCGGTCATAAATTATCTTAATCAAGTGGTGATCCGAAACGCGGGAAAACCGCCGCTCGATCTTGGCTACCCCTTCGCGAAGCGAGACCGGCATCTTTTCCACTTCCTCTGCCGCTTCAGTTTTCCGAGTTTTGAGAATTTCTAAATCCTCATCCCCTCGAATCCATCCATCTCGCGCCAACTCGTTGAGATCGCGATAAAGCGCAAAAGAGAACGGCCCATATTTATATGGCAAAAAGTCATAAAACGGCCCTCGCTCTCCCTCAGGCAACTCTTGGGCAACCAAAAATGCCATCTTCACCAGCCGAGTTTTAGAAGGCGACCCCTGATGTCCCAGCAGGAAAGAAAGAATGACTCTTTGCGCGTTTCTCATCATATTTTCCTCAACCTCCTGCGGCGATTATAGCCGAAGGAAGGAATTACCGATACGTCCTCATCAACCCGATCACCACACCCTGGATCTTCACCTGGTCCGCGGCCACGGTGATCGGTTCCATGGCCGGGTTGGCCGGCCGCAGTTCCACCAACTTCCCTTGCCGAAAAAACTTCTTGACCGTGGCCTCACCCTCGATCAGCGCCACCACGGTCTGGCCGTTCTCCGCGCTCTCCTGCTTCTTGACCAGGATCAGATCCCCATCGTGGATGCCGTCCTCAATCATCGAGTCGCCCTTCACCTTGAGCGCAAAACACTCCCCGCCCCGGAGCAAACTCTCCGGCACCTCCACCTGGTCCGGCACCTCCACCGCCTCAATCGGCTCTCCCGCCGCCACCGCGCCCAAAAGCGGCAACCTCACCCCCGGCCGGCCCCGGCCCACCAGAGCGAGCGCCCGCTTCTGGCTGGCCCAAGGCGAGCGCAGATACCCCTTCCGCTCCAACTGCTTCAGGTGCTTGAAGACCGTGCTCAAGGAGCTCAGGCCCAGCCCCTGCCGGATTTCCTCGTAAGACGGCGCGGTGCCCTGCTCCTCAAAATACTCCTCCAAGAAGCTGTAAACCTCTTGCTGGCGACGGGTCAGGTTCATGATTTCGCTCCGCGAAAGTTCCCAGTTGGCGGTTGGTGGTTGACGGAAAGATCTCTTCTCCGAAAACCGCGAACCGCCAACCGTCAACTATCCCTATAGGAGAATATTAGGCGAAGATTTTCCTTTTGTCAAGAAAAAAATTCCCCCCTCCCCTAACCCGGCCGAGCCGGAACCCAAGAAGAGAAGAGTTTCACGCAAAGACGCCGAGACGCCAAGTGCTCCAGTTCATAATTTCGATGACGTCCTTTCACTGCTCGGTCCCGCCTTGCCCCATCACGCTCCCCCTCACCCTCCCCTCTCCCCCCAGCGGGAGAGGATAAGGAGAGGGGGGTAGCCTTTCGGTGTCCCGGGACTGATATGAAGATCAAGAGGACGTCATGGATATTTATGAAATAGCCCACTTAGGTGAACAGCATTACCCCCGCCCCCTCGCTCTTCCCGGTTTGCGCCGCAGCCGCGCCACCGCGCCTTTTCGCATTGACAATCCCGCCCTGATCTGTTAAGATTGTTGCCTCATCCATGAAATCCCTCGAAGCAAAATCCCCCCCCCCGGCTTCCTTTTCCCAGCCCCGATTCCTTTTCGCCGTCTTTGCCATCTGCTTCTGCATGCTCTTCCTGGAACTGCTCTACCCCAAGTTCTTTTATTTCCTGAAGATTTACCCCGGCTTCGAGATGGTGCTGGTGGCGGTGAACATGCTCGGCCTGGCCGCCGGCGGCATCTACGGCTACCTTTGGCCCCGCTCCGCCCTGGCCACCCGGCTCTTCGCGCTCGGTTTTGCCCTCTCCATCGGCCTGTCCCTGGTCACCACCCTCTACTGGCAAGACCCCCGCTGGATCATCGCCGTCCTGGTGCTGCCCTTTTTCTTCGGCAGCGTGGTCATTGCCGAGGCCTTTATCGCGGCCCCGCCCTCGCGGGTCTATGCCGCCAGCCTGCTCGGCTCCGGGCTGGGGATCCTGGCCATTTTCTTTTTGCTGGAGCCCCTCGGCGGCGAAGGCTGTATCCTGCTGGTGACCGCGCTCGCGGCCGTGGCCGCGGTTTCGCTTCCGGGCCGGCCCCTGATCCGGACACTGGCCGGACTCTGGATCATAATCTTTGCGGCGCTCTTCACGGTGCAGGTGCTGACCGACCGCTTTGACCTGATCAAGATCCTGCCCCGCACCTACCAATACCCCGGCATTACCGCGCAGGTCGGCTCGGACGCGCTCAAACTGACCGATGCCAGGCTCCTCGCCACCCGCTGGAGCCTGATCACCCGGGTGGACGCGATCCAGGGCGACTACAGCACGATGATGTCCTGCTTTCCCCAGGGCTTGCCCGCCACAGAATCTCCCGACTTGCGCGAGCTGCGCGAGACCTACCTCACCCCCATCAACCTCTACTATAACAACGAGGCCTTTACTCCGGCCGCGGCCCGAGGCGAGGTCTTCTCCGCCCTGCCCTACCTCTTCCTGGACCGGCCTTCGGTGCTGGTGATCGGTCCGGGCGGCGGCGCCGATTTGGCCAAAGCCTTCTTTCATCAGGCCAGGGAAGTGGTGGCGGTGGAGATCAACCCCGGCACGGTGGAGATGATGCGCGGGCCGCTGGCCCAGGCCACCGGCCAGGTCTATAACCGGGCTGAAGTCCACACCCTCGACGGCCGCACCTATGTGCACTGGGCCGACCGCAAGTTCGACCTGATCACCCTCATGTTCGCCGAGCTCTACATCGCCTTTCCCAACTCCCAGGTTTTCATCGAGAACTACCTTTACACGGTGGAAGCCTTCGAGGACTATTTCCGCCATTTAAACGACCAGGGTTTCATCTTCATCGTCAAGCCCCTGGCCGAGAAAAAGGGCGAACCCAGCCAACTGCTCCGCCTGACCACCACGGCCTTTGAGGCGCTGCGCCGGCTGGGCGTCGAGCGGCCCCAGGACCACATCGTGGTCTCCGGGATGCGCTGCGCCCTGCCCTTTTTCGAGGGCGGGAAACTCCTGATCAAGCGCACGCCGTTCACCGCGGAAGAGGTCTCGCGGATCGCGGCCCTGCAAACCGATCCCTTTTACATGGTCGCCGGGCCGGGACTCGCGGTCTCGCCGGCGGACGATCCTTTCCGCCAATTCCTGGAATCGCCGGACAAAAAGAGCTTCTATGACTCTTATCCGCTGGACGTCACTCCCTGCACCGACAACCGGCCCTTCTTTTATATTTTCGACCGCGACCTCCCGGTCCACCGCCGGTTCTACTCCACCTTTCTCAAGCTGGCGGCGATCTTGAACCTGATCCCGCTGGCGCTCATCTTCCTGCTTAGCAAGAAATTCCTCCGGCCGGCTTACTATCCTCCGCTCCTCTTCTTCATCGCGCTCGGCGCCGCCTATATGTTCCTGCAGGCAACCATGATCCAGAAGTTCAACCTGTATCTCGGCAGCCCCACCTATTCCCTGGCCGTGGTCATTGGCTCGTTCATGGTCTTTGCCGGACTGGGCAGCGGGCTGGCCGGCCGGCTCTCCCCCCGAGGAGCGATCGTCGGCGTGATCCTGATTCCCTTGCTCCTCCTCGGCACCTTTCTCCTGCTGCCCCGCTACCTGGAGCTGACTTTCAGCCCTCATCTCGGCAGCCGCATCGCCGCCGCCCTCCTTTTCCTGGCGCCCCTCTCCTTCTGCCTGGGCCTGCCCTTCCCCCGCGCCCTGGCCGGGGTCAAGGCCCGCTTCAGCGAGCGGGACGCCGCCCTTTTCTACAGCGTGGACGCGGCGGTGGCCGTGATCGCGGTGGTATCCTCCATCCTGCTCTCCATCCTCCTCGGCTTCAACGCCCTCTTCCTGATCACCATCGCCGGCTATGCCCTGGCCGCACTGCTTTTCATCTTCACGCCGGCACTCAACCACCAAAATTGATTCCGCCTCAGGGTCTCTGTCCTTGACTCGGAACCCCACCTTTCCTATGATAAGTGAAGCCGGGCGACCATTCTTTCCTGCAGGACACCGGAAATAACTTTTTTCCATTCTGAGCGAGGAGGTTGGCCATGGCCGTTTCTGCACCCGCAAGCCCACGCGGACCTGAGAAAAAACGGGCTTATCTCTCCAGCACCCAGGTGCTCAAGGAAATCCTCGGCCACCTGGGCCAGGGGGACCTCGAGTCCGCGGTCCAGCTTTACAGCCATTGCCAGGAGGACATCGGCTACCTGCTCATCGCCAAGGCCCCGCGCGACCAGAAGCTCATGCAGAACCTGGCCAAGATGCTCTTTGCCGCCAAGGACTTCGAGAAAGCGGCCCAGGTCTGCGAGGCCATGGCCGAATACAAGAAGGCCGCGGAGCTTTACGCCCGCTGCGACCTCTACGACAACGCCGCCGAGCTTTACGCCAAGCTCGAAGACTGGGAGATGGCGGCCCAGATGTTCGAAAAACACGGCGACTACAACCTGGCCGCGGAATACTATTCCAAGGTCAATAACTACGAGCGCGCCGCCATCTCCTTCGAGAAGGCGGTCAACCACTTCCTGGCCGGCAAATATTATTTCCAGCTCAAGAAATACCAGAAGTCCATGGAGCTGCTCCAGAAGATTTCCAGCAGCGACGACCATTACCTGGAAGCGGCCCTGATGATGGGCAACATTTTAGCCTCCCACGGCTACCTCGACCTCGCCATCCAGAAATATCAAAACGTGGCCCAGACCGTGGGACTGAACAAAAGCACCCTGGGCGTGTTCTACAACCTGGCCCAACTCCTGGAACGGCAGAAAAAGCTGATCGAGGCCAAAAAAAATTATGAGGATATTCGCGGCCTCGACCCGGGTTATCGGGACGCGGCCCAGCGCATCGCGGCGCTGGAGACCGAGATCATGAAAGGGGTCGAAGTGGTGGACGCCTCCGCGGCCGAAGCGGAATTGCTGGAAGAGATCGAGGAGCTTCAGCCGGTGGAGGAGGCCGAGCAGGAAGTAGTGGCGATGCCGTTAAAGCCGGCGGCGGCCGGGCCGCCGGCCAAGGCCCAGATCGTCAGCGTCATGGAAGGATTCGAGTTTTTGAAAAGCACGTCCCTGTTCGAGAGCCTGTCCCTGGGCGAGATGAAGGCGTTCTGGAACATCTGCGCCAACCTTCAGCTCAAGGCGGGGGAAATCTTGATTGAGCAGGATCAGCCCGGCCAGGCTCTCTTCATTTTGAAAAAGGGCGCGCTCCTGGTGCAGCGAATCGAGGGCGGCAAGAACAAGGACCTGGTGGAGTTGAAGCCCGGCGCCCACGTGGGCGAGATGAGCCTGGTGGACAATGCGCCGACCTCGGCCCGGGTGATCACGAAAGAGGACTCCGAGCTGTTCCAGATCACCCGCGAGAAATTCGAGGAGCTCTTGAACCAGAACGACAAGATCGCGATCAAGGTCTATCAGGTCTTCATCAACACCCTGTGCCAGCGCCTGCGCCAGACCACCGCCGAGCTCTCGGCGGCGAAAAAAGCGTCCGCCTAGGAATCTCCGCTGTCTCCTCCGCTGCCCGAGCCCGGGCAGGACGAAAGGCCAAGAGGCCAAGTTTGGTGGTTGACAAATCCGCCCGGAAAAAATAACATGACTTTTTCTTAGATCGGGACCGGAAAGGAGCGGGAATGGCAAAGGAGTATGAGCGGCAGGCCCTGCGCAACGTGGGCCTGTTTTCCCACGGCGGCGCCGGCAAGACCTCGGTGGGCGAGGCCATGCTGTTTTGCAGCGGGGTGACCAGCCGGCTCGGGCTGGTGGCGGAGGGGACTTCGATCCTGGATTACGAGCCGGAAGCCAAGAACCGGGTCAGCTCGATCAGCCTCTCGGTCAGCGCCCTGGAGTGGGAGAAGCACAAGATCAACCTGGTGGATACTCCCGGGGATCCCAACTTTGTGGCCGAGGCCCGCAACGCCTTGCGCGCGGTGGATGCCGGCGTGTTCCTGGTGGATGCGGTGGACGGGGTCAAGGTGCTGACCATCAAGCTCTGGGCGGAAGCCAAGGAGCTGGGCCTGCCCGCCATGCTCTTTGTCAACAAGCTCGACCGGGAGCGGTCGGATTTCGCCGCCGGCCTGGAAAGCATCAAGACCGCTTTGGAGGTCACGCCCTGTCCTTTGACCATCCCGCTCGGCGAGCAGGACAAGCTCCAGGGCGTGGTGGACCTGCTCCGGATGAAGGCGCTGCTTTACGAGAAGGACGGGAGCGGCAAGTTCAAGGAGGGCGACATTCCGGCCGAGGCGATGGATGAAGCGAAAAAGTTCCGGGAGAAAATGGTGGAGACCATTGCCGAGTCCGACGACGCGCTCCTGGAAAAATACCTGGAAGAAGGCGACCTCAACCCCAAGGAGTTGGCATCGGCTCTGCGCGTCGGCGTGCTCGCCGGCAAGGTGGTGCCCCTGCTCTGCGGCTCCGGGGTCAAGAATATCGGGGCCCATCCCTTGCTCCATGCCATTGTGTCTTGCTTTCCCTCGCCCCTGGAGCGGCCGGCCATCCCGGCCGCGGAACTCAAGTCCGGGGCCGAGGTGAAGCGCGAGCCCAAGGAGGACGCGCCCTTTTCCGCCCTGGTCTTCAAAACCATCGCCGATCCTTACCGGGGCAAGCTCACGCTGTTCCGGGTCTTTTCCGGCGTGCAAATGGCCGACACCAACACCTACAACGCCAGCAAGAAGCTGCGCGAGCGCCTGGGCCAGATCCTCCAGCTTTGCGGCGAAGCGGTGGAAGGCGTCAACTCGGCCAAGGTGGGCGACATCGTGGCGGTGGCCAAGCTCAAGGAGACCCAGACCGGCGACAGCCTCTCGGACGAGGCCCATGCCGTGGTATTGCCGGTGTTGTCCACCACCCGGCCGGTGATCAGCTTTGCGGTGGTTCCCAAGACCCAGGCGGATGAGGACAAGCTCACCCAGGCGCTGAGCAAGCTGATCGAGGAGGACCCCACCCTCGACCTCAAGCGCGACACCCAGACCAACGAGTTCATCCTCTCCGGCATGGGCCAGGTGCACATCGAGACCTCGCTCAACAAGATGCAGCGCAAGTTCGGGGTGGGCGTCAACCTCAAAGCGCCCAAGGTGCCTTACCTGGAAACCATCCGGGGCACGGCATCCGCCGAGGGCAAATACCGCAAGCAGACCGGCGGCCGCGGCCAGTTCGGTTGGTGCTGGGTGGAGGTCTCGTCCCTGCCCCGCGGCTCCGGGGTCGAGTTTGAGGATGCCATCTTCGGCGGATCCATTCCCCGCCAGTTCATCCCCTCGGTGGAAAAAGGCATGCGCGACGCCGCGGCCAAGGGGATTATTGCCGGCTACCCGGTCACCGACTTCAAGCTCAAGCTCTACGACGGCAAGTATCATGACGTGGACTCCTCCGACCTCGCCTTCCAGATCGCGGGCTCGCTCGGCTTCAAGGCCGCCGCGGAAAAGGCCGGAGTGATCCTTTTGGAGCCGATCATGAACACGGAGGTCACCGTGCCCGACGAGTGCATGGGCGACGTCACCGGCGACCTCAACCGCCGGCGGGGCCGGCTCCAGGGCATGGAAGGCCGGGGCGGCGCCCAGGTGATCCAGGCCACGGTGCCACTGGCCGAGATGCTCCGCTACGCGCCGGACCTCAACTCCCTCACCTCCGGCCGGGGCCTCTTCACCATAGAGTTTTCCCATTACGAGGAAATCCCGCCCCACATCGCGGAGAAGGTGGTCGCCGCGGCCCAGCGGGAGAAAAAGGGAGAAGAGGAAGAAGAGGAGTAGCGGCTTTGCCAGGGAGCGCGGGAGCATGACCAAGCAAGATCATATCCAGTACTGGATGGAGCTGGCGGAGCATGATTGGGAGACCTGCGAGTCCCTCTTTGCAACCGGCCGTTATGATTCTTGCCTGTTTTACGCCCATTTGCTTTTGGAAAAGCTGTTGAAAGCGTTATGGGTCAAGAGCCATGCCGAGAACGTCCCGCCCAAAATTCACCCTCTGCATCTCTTGGCCTTGGATATCAATCTTGAACTTCCTCAAGAGACCTTGACCTACCTCAAGCAAGTCAATCGTTTCGCGATTGAGAGTCGGTACCCTGACTATAAAATGTCTTTTTATCGGGAATGCACGCGCGAATTCACCGAAGCAAACCTGAAGCGCATTCAGGAGACCGCGACATGGCTGAAAGAGAAGCTCAAGAGTTGACCGCAATCCGGGAATTTCTGAACATGCTCCGTCATCAAGACATCCGCGTGGATCAAGCCTATTGGTTCGGTTCCCGGGCGCAGGGACAAGGAACCCGTTACAGCGACTTGGACGTGGCGGTTATCTCTCCGGACCTGAGCGGGAATCGGTTCCGGGACAGCCTCCGGATCATCGAGGCGACGCCGGAGGCGGAAGCCCACATCGAAGTCCATCCTTTCCGCCCCGAAGATTTCACCGAGGATGATCCCTTTGCCGCGGAGATTATGCGCACCGGCATCCGGATCGAATAACATGGCTCCGGTTCCCCAGGACGGCTCGCCCATCGCCTTTTCCGGCGACCGGATCAAGGTGCCGCAGGACCCGATCATCCCTTTCATCCCGGGCGACGGCACCGGCCCGGACCTCTGGGCCGCGGCCCGCCGCGTGTTCGACGCCGCGGTGGAAAAGGCCTACGCCGGCGCGCGCCGGATCGCCTGGCTGGAAGTGTTGGCCGGGGAAAAGGCCTTCCAAGAGACCGGCGAGTGGCTGCCCGAGGCCACGCTCCGCGCCATCGAGCAGTATCACGTGGCCATCAAGGGCCCGCTCACCACCCCGGTCGGGGGCGGCATCCGCTCGCTCAACGTGACCCTGCGCCAGCGGCTCAAGCTCTATGCCTGCGTCCGCCCGGTCAAGTATCTGCGGGGCGTGCCCTCGCCCATGCGCAACCCCAAAGCGATTGACCTGGTCATCTTCCGGGAGAACCTGGAAGACGTTTACGCCGGGATCGAGTGGCCGAAAGGCTCGGAGGCGGCGAAGCGGGTGATCGCCTGGCTTAATGCAGAAATGAAAACCGATTTGCCCGGCGACGCCGGGATCGGGATCAAGCCGATCAGCGAGACCAACACCAAGAACCTGGTCCGCCGGGCCATCGGCTACGCCCTGGCCAAGAAGCGGCGGAGCGTGACCCTGGTGCACAAGGGCAACATCATGAAGTTCACCGAGGGCGCTTTCCGCGACTGGGGCTATGAGCTGGCGCGGGATGAATTCGGCGAGGTGACCATTTCCGAGGCCGAGGTGGAAAAGAACTTCAACGGCCGGCTGCCGGAAGGCAAGCTGCTGATCAAGGACCGGATCGCGGACTCGATGTTTCAGCAGGTGCTCTTGCGGCCGGAGGAATATGACGTGATCGCCGCGCCCAACCTCAACGGCGACTACCTCTCCGACGCGCTTGCGGCCCAGGTGGGAGGGCTGGGCATGGCCCCGGGCGGCAATATTGGCGACCGGACCGCGGTGTTCGAGGCCACCCACGGCACCGCGCCCAAGTATGCAGGTATGGATAAAGTCAACCCCGGCTCGCTCATCCTCTCCGGGGTGATGATGCTCGAACACCTGGGCTGGGACAAAGCCGGCAAAAAGATCGTCCGCGCCCTGGAAAAAACCATCCGCCAAAAACAAGTCACCTACGACCTGGCCCGCCAGATCAAAGGCGCGACCGAGCTGAAATGCTCACAGTTCGCGGACGCGATCATCCGGAACCTCGCTTGACGCCAACTATGCGCTTCCTCCGGTTTTCCGCTATCCTTATCTCCATGATCGCCGCCGGCCCACTCCGCGCGGCCGAGCCGGCCTCGCTGGTGCTGAAAAACGCCAACGTCATCACCCTGGACGAAAAGCGCCCGGCCGCCTCGGCCGTGGCCGTGCGGGGCGAGACCATCGTCTATGTCGGAGACGACGCGGGCGCGCAAGCCTTCCTCGGCCCGAAGACCGAAGTCCTGGACCTTGCCGGCCAGACCCTGATCCCGGGTTTCAATGACGTGCACGTGCACGCGCTGCCCGGCGGGCTCTTTTACCTGGAGCCCAACCTCTGGGGCAAGAGTTGCGAGGAGATCGTGGCGGTGGTGGCGGAGGAGGTGAAGAAAGCCCGGCCGGGCGAGATCATCACCGCCAACTCCTGGGACTACCCGACCTGTCCGAACCCGCACCGGAAACTCTTGGACCCGGTCTCGCCCCAGAACCCGGTGGTGCTCACCCAGTTCTCCGGCCACGCCTGCTGGGTGAACTCGGCCATGCTCAAGAAACTGGGTTACACCGCCAAGACCCAAGACCCGGAGGGCGGCAAGATTGACCGCGACCCGGAGGGCACGCCCACCGGCATCCTCCGCGACAAGGCCGCTTTCCCGGCCCAGGCCCGGGCGCTCTTGCTGGTGAAAAAGGAGAAGCGGGAAGCGGCGCTGGAAGAAGCGCTGCGCCTCTTCCGGGAGAACGGCATCACCTCGGTGCAGGACAACACCTGGGACCCGCGCACGCTCGCGCTCTTGCGCCAACTCCAAAAGGAGGGCAGACTCACCTGCCGGTTCACTTGCTGGTCTTACGCCGGCTATTCCATCGGACCCCAGCTGATGAAGCTCGGCCGCTATGATGACCCCTGGATCCGGCCCGGGCCCTGGAAGCTCTATGCCGACGGCGCTTTTTCCACCCGCACCGGCTGGATGACGGAAGCTTATGCCGGCGAGCCGGACAACTTCGGCCTGCCCATGATGACGCCGGCCAAGCTCGCGGCTTTTTACCTGAAGGCGGCCAAGCAGAAAAAGCAGATCGCCATGCACGCGATCGGCGACCGGGCCGCTCATGAAGTTTTGAATGCAGTGGAAAAAAGCGCGGCCCGCTATCCCCAGGCGCGGCAGTTGCGGCACCGGATCGAGCACGCCCAGATCATGCTGCCCGAGGATATCCCGCGCCTGGCCCGGCTGGGCGTGGTGGCCGCGATCCAGCCCTTTGCCGCGAGCCAGCCGCAAAAGGACCTGGACATCCTGGGACCGGAGCGGGCGCGGATCGCTTATCCCTACCGCTCGCTCCAGGATGCCGGCGTGCCCATTGCGCTCGGCTCGGACCTGCCGGCGGAGGTGGACTTTCAACCGCTTCTGAATATCTATTACGCGGTGACCCGGAAGAACAAGGCCGGCGACCAGGGCCCGCTCAACCCCCGGGAATGCTTGACCGTGGAGCAGGCGCTCCGGGCCTACACGCTCGGCTCAGCCTATGCCGAGTTCATGGAGGACAAGAAAGGCTCGATCGAGGTCGGTAAGCTCGCTGACTTCGCGGTGCTCTCGGCTGACCCGCTTTCCGTGGAACCTGCCGCGCTCAAGGATGTCCAGGTCGAAATGACCATCGTCGGCGGCCAGGTGGTCTCTCGCCAGCAATAAAAAATAGGTGGCTGTCCCTATTTTTCCTATTTTTCTATTTTTTGGGGTTTCCAGGATTAAGTTTTATTGCCGAATTAGATGCAAAGGAGTAGAGAAAGTATATGAAGCTGAAAAACCGGCTCCAGACTCTGTTGACTATGGTCGCGTTGGCCCTCAGTGTCGGCCCGGCGGCGAGGGCGGCGACGAAAACGATCGCGCCGGACGGACCGCGGCCGGTGGGAGCGAGGGTGATGCATGTGAGCATTGCCGGCCAGATCCGGCCGCTCCTGGTCTGGTATCCGGCCGACGCTTCCCCACGGGGCCGGGCCCCGATCTTATACAGCACCGGCCTCTTGGGCTGGGCCGTTGCCGACGCCGAGCCGGATCGCGCGGCCCCTCCTTGCCCTCTGATTATTTTTTCTCACGGCATGGGCGGATGCGCGGCCCAGCACGTATTCATCAACGAGAACCTGGCCAGCTTCGGCTACGTGGTCATCGCCCCCGATCACCAGGAAGCGCAGATGTGCCACATCGAGGGCAAGCCGGAAATAGGCGCGACCCGGCTGACCTGGTCGGTGCTGAAAAACCGCTTCAACCTTTCCCAGGTGGTGTTCGACCTCTTTGGCGGCATGATGAAGGAGCGGGGCTACGATTTTTCCTACCGGCCGGCCGAGATCAAGGCCGTGATTGACTTCGCGCTGGCGCAAAACCAGGACCCGGACTCCTTCCTCCACGGCCGGATTGACCCGGAAAAGATCGGGATGGCCGGCCACTCCCTGGGCGGCTACACCACCCTCATGGTCGGCGGCATGCCCTTCTCTTGCGGGGAATCGCCCCCGCCGGAGGAAGATTGCCGGCTGGACCACCTCACGCTCGATCGCCTGCCCAATCCCTGCTGCTTCGACTACGTGCGCCAGGCCGGGCCGTTCGGATTCCGCGACCCCCGGGTCAAGGCCCTGCTGGTCATGAGCCCCGCGGTCATGTTCCCGGACCTGCCCCGCGCGGCCGCCGAACTCAAACTGCCGATCATGCTGATCAGCGGGGCGGAAAAAAACTTCGAGGTCCCTTGGGCCCCGGTGCAGACCATCTACGACCACGCGCCCCGGCCCAAATACCTCATCCGTCTTCGGCAGACCGACCACATGACCGCCGCGGACTCAACCTTGAACCTGAGCCTCGCCCGGCTTTTCCTGCCCGGGTTCCGGACCCACTTCGCGGACAAGGCCCAGGCTTACCAGGAGTATTCCGCGGCCTTTTTCAACCTGCACCTCAAGGGCGAAGCCCCGAAGGATAACGTCCTGATCCGACCCCTAAACCGTTTCGTGGAGATCTGGTCGGACCAATAAGGAATCCCACTGGGCTGATGGGATCGAAGCTTCAGGGCGTGTTGCCTAAATGCCGAAGGGCCGTTTGTTAGGGTCAACCGGCCGGTCGCCCCTGCCACGCAACCCGCTGATATTAAAAGGGGCAGTTATTCTGGTATGGATGAAAAGGGTTAATAAATCCGTAAACGTGAACATTGCCGTGAACGTGAATGAAATCGATTGGCGGTTGGCAGTTGGCGGAAAGCAAGAAAGTAGCCGCGACCGCGCTTCGGTCGCGGAATGGCAGGTCGCAGGTCAAAGATCGGATCAAAAAGATTGATCCACCAAGAACACGAAAGCAAACAAAGAAGCCACCGGAAAAAATAGGTGACTGTCCCTATTTTCCACTATTTTCCATTTTCCCCACATCGCCCGGGGCCTGGTCGGAAGAGCCTCGGAAGAATGGAACCTGAGCCGGCCCGATGCCATCCGGGCCATCCATGCCGACTATTTCGCCGCCGGCGTCGCGGCTACCTTCTTCTTTCCGCCCTTCGTGAACCGCGAACCGTGAACCTCTTCACTTCTGCATCCGCTTCTTGCGCTCCAGGTAAAGCGGGTCCGCCTCTTGCAGCTCCCGGCGCATGACCTTGCCCACCATGCTCTTGGGCAGGTTATCGCGGAACTCGACCAGCTTGGGCACCTTGTAATGGGTCATGTTCTCCTTGCACCAGGCGGCCAGTTCCTTCTCGGTCAGCTTGCCCTTGCCCTCATCGCGCAGGACCACCCAGACCTTGATCAGCTCGCCCGAATCCGGGTCCGGGATCCCGGCCGCAGCCACCTCGCTGACCAGCGGGTGCCCGCCCACCAGTTCTTCCACCTCCTTGGGGTACACCGAGTAGCCCCGCACCTTGATCAACTGCTTCTTGCGGTCCTTGATCACGATCTGGCCGTCCTCGTCCATGTAGCCGATGTCGCCGGTGCGGAAGTAGCGCTTGCCCTGAAATTCCACAAAGTGGTCCCGGTTCTCCTCGGGCTTGTTCAGGTAGCCTTTCATCACCTGCGGCCCGGCCACGCAGATCTCGCCCACCGCGTTCTCGCCCAGCCCCAAGTCCCTGGTGCCGGTCTCCGAGTCCAGGATGTGCCACTCGGTGCCGGGCATGGGGAAGCCGATGGTGCCGATCTTGCGCTTGCCCCAGAAGTTGCCGGCCGAAGTTACCGGCGAGGTCTCGGTCAGGCCGTAACCCTCGCTGAGCTTGGCCCCGGTGCGTTTTTCAAAGGCCTCCTGCACCGGCCGGTGGAGCGGCCCGGCGCCGGAGACGCAGAGGGCGAGCTTGCCCATGATGTTGTATTTCTCCAGGTCGGGGAACTCGGCCAGCCGCTTGAACAGGATCTCGGCGCCCGGGTAAGAGGTCGCGTCCTTCGGGGCGATGGCGGCGATGGTCTCCACCAGCTCCCTGACCTCGGGCGGTCGGGGGAAGAGCATCATCCAGCCGCCCATGCGGAGGGTGATGTTCATCACGCAGGTCATGGCAAAGGAATGAAAGAGCGGGAGCACGCCCACGGTGCAATAGCCGGGCTTGATCTTGTAGAGCCAGGCCGCGGTCTGGTTGGCGTTGCTGACCAGGTTGAAGTGGGTGAGCTCCGCGGCCTTGGGCAGCCCGGTGGTGCCGCCGGTCATGATATAGGTGGCCACGTCGCTCTGCGGGTCCATTTTGACTTCAGGCACGTTGGGGCTGGTGCCCAGCAGGTCCATGAACTGGAGCGCGCCCTTGACCTCGGCCGAGGGGATCTTTTTGAGCAGCTTGCCCAGGGTGCGCTTGGGCCAGGGCAGCAGGTCGGCGACGTTGGTGGAGATGACTTTCTGGATCTTGCTCTGCCCGAGGATCGGCTCGATCTGGCCGGCGTAGAGCGAGTCCAGGGTAAGGAGGGTGGTGGCGTCGGTGGCCTTGAGCTGGTGCAGGAGCTCGCCCGGCTTGTAGGTGGGGTTCATGCCCGAGGCGATCAGCCCCAAGCGCTGGCAGGCGTAATAGGCGATCACGTATTGGAAGCTGTTGGGGAGCAGGAACGCGACCACGTCGCCTTTCTTCAGGCCCAGCTTGTGGAGCCCGGTGGCAAAGGACTCGACGTAGCCGGCAAGCTCGCGGTAGGTCATGAACTTGCCCAGGAACCATACCGCCTTCATGTCCCCGAACTTTTTGACCGATTCGAGGAGCATGTCGCCCAGGCTGATCTGGGGGAACTCCATGTTCTTGGGCACCTCGTCCGGCCAGCCCGACTCTTTGCGGAACCATATATTGGACTCATCCACGAACCACGGATTTTTCGCAGCCATGCTTTCCTCCTTGCCCAGAAAAAGGGTGGAAATAACTACAGTCATAATCTAACGAGATCATCGGGCGCTGTCAATGGCGGAGGAATGCCAACGCTTGCCTCGCCCCGGCCAATCGAGTAAAATTATTCTTCATCCTCGCAGAACCCAAAAACCCAATGGCCCTGATCGAAATTGACGGCAGTTTCGGCGAGGGCGGCGGCCAGATCCTCCGCACCGCCCTCAGCTTGAGCGCGATCACCGGCGCGCCCTTTCACATCTTCAACCTCCGCAAGGGCCGGGCCAAGCCCGGGCTAAAGCGCCAGCACCTGGCCTGCGTCAAAGCCGCCGGCGAAATCACCTCGGCCTTTTGCCAGGGCGCGGAGCTGGGTTCCCTGGAACTTCACTTCGAGCCAAAAGCCATCCGGTTCGGCTCTTACTCCTTTGCCATCGGCACCGCCGGCTCCACCACCCTGCTCTTGCAGACCATCCTCCCGATTCTGGCAATGGCGGCCGAGCCTTCGCAAGTCATTCTCCACGGCGGCACCCACAACCCCATGGCCCCGCCGGTGGATTACCTGCTTGAGGTCTTCCGGCCGGCCGTGGCCGGCCTGGGGATAAATTTTGACCTGGAACTGATTCAGCATGGTTTCTATCCCAAAGGCGGGGGCTCGATTCGCGCTCGGGTGCAACCCTGGCCGGAGCGGGATCTGGCCTTCGAACAAACCCGGCTTGGGGACTGGGGCGAGCCTTTAGCCTCGGTGCTCCTGGCCAACCTTCCGGCCAGCGTGGCCGAGCGGGAGCAGAAGGAACTGGCGCGGGCGCTCCGGATTCCGCTGGACCGGATCGAGATCCAGGTCCTGCCCGGAGAGGTGGGCCCGGGCAATGCGGTAATGGTCCGCTTTCAGGCCGAGGGCCGCACCGTGCTGTTCACCGCGTTCGGGGAGAAGCACAAGCGCGCGGAGATCGTAGCCAAGGAAGCGGCGCGGGAAGCCAAGCTCTTTGCCCGCTCGCGCGCGCCGGTGGACCATCACCTGGCCGACCAGATCCTGCTCTACCTGGCCCTGGGCCGGGGCGGAAGGTTCCTGACCGATGCCGTCACCGAGCACGCCCGCACCAACCTGGAGGTGATCCGCCAATTCCTGCCGCTGAATTCCTCGTTCTCTTCCCTGCGGCCGGACCTCTGGGAAGTCCGCCTCGAAGTCGAAAAATCTTGAACCACCGAGACACAGAGAGCACAGAGAAAGATTATCTTGGGTTTCTGAGCTGCGCTGCCCGCAGCAGAGTGGCTCGAATCTCTGGGCAGTTTCTTTGAGCGAAATTAACTCCTTTTTCACTCCGTGCTCTCTGTGTGCTCTGTGTTTGATCTTCTTTTTCCTCCCCTGGTCAAAAATTTGACATTTCGCTCAATCCTGGTAAATTGAATTTAGGTCAATTTTGACCCTGGCGCAGGATTGAGCCAGCCCAAGTTGAGGGAGCAACGCGAACCTTGAAAGGAGGTTCGAGGGACCTACGCTCCCTCGAAAAGTTTCATGAAACAATTGATCGTGACGATTCTGGCGCTCGGCCTGCTCGGCGCTTGTGCGCCCCGGCAGCAACGCGCCCTGGAAAAGGCCGTCCGTCAAAATCCTGACTCGGCTGCCGCTCACCTGGCGCTGGGCCGCTACTGCTTCCAGACCGGCCAGTATGATGGCGCGCTGGAACACTACCGCTCCGCGGTGAGCCTGGCCCCGGCCGACCCGGCCGGCCGCAGCGAATACGGCCACCTGCTTTACTTCACCTGTCATTATGATGATGCGCTGGTGCAATACCGGATGGCCCTGATGCAGAACCCCGAAGATCCACGGCTGCACCTCTGGCTCGGCAACCTCTACGGCTTTTTAGCCCGCGACCGGGAAGCCGAGGCCGAATACCTCTGGCTGGCCCGAGAGGACCCGAAGGATCCCGAGCCTTACCTGATGCTGGGCAGCCTCTACGGCGCCAGCCGCAACTGGGGCCGGGCCGCCCTGGCCTATCGCCAGGCCATTGCCCGAAGCCCGCGGGATAAGTCGCTCTGGATGATTTTGGGTAATACCTATGCCGCGGCCGGACAAGCGCCGGAGGCGGAGTCGGCCTACCGGAGCGCGCTCGCTCTCGACCCGGAGAATGCCGAGGTCTGGACCTGCCTGGGCCAGCTTCACTTGTCCATGCGGGATTGGAAGGAAGCCTCGGCGGACTTTACCGCGGCCCTGCTGGCCGATCCCAAGCGCGCCGACGCCAAGCAGGGTTTAGCCCTGGCCCTGAGCAAGCTCAAGGACCAGGCCCAGGGAAGAGTCCGCACCAGCCAGGCCGAAAGACCGAGCGCCGGATTCTGAGAGTCGCAGAAGGGACCGAGCTATTCGCCGCTGGTAATTTGCTTCCAGGTATGCCGCTCGAGGAAGCTCCCGTCCACGTTGGCTTCCATCTCCTGGAACCGCGCGAAGGGCATGGCAAAGGTCATCAGGTTTTTGCCCAGTTGACGGTTGATGCTGACCCGGGCCGAGAGGTCGGTCAGGCCCATGACCGCCCGGGGCTGATCCGACCGGGATTCCCGGTAAGCGAAAATGCCCACGGTCTGGCACCCGGCGCCATAAGGGATGACCACGTTCTCCATGTCGTCCCGGTCGTAATTGGCCAACACCACCAGGGCGGAAAGCTGGTCCGGGTTGACAAAGAAGATGACCACCTGGGGAATTTCCCGGGCCAGGTCCACTTCCTTAAGCGGCTTGAAGACCACGAACCGCGCGGGGATATCCATGATCGGCAGGTTTTCCACGAATTTCTTGACCAGCTCCGGCGTCTTCACATACCCTTCCCCATGTCCGAAGTTCTCAAAAGCCTCTTTTCTGAGAAAGGGTTTGATCTTTTCGGTGATGGCCTTGCCCTTGTCCCACTGCTCGTTGCCGATGGAGAGGAAATAGTAGAAGCACTCGATCCCGCCCGGCCAGTTGAGGTAGGCGTTGCCGAAGCCCAGGCCCACGGCGCCGCCGATGCAGCCAAAGGTCTTGCGGTCAAAGACCGCGGTCTTGCCCTTGGCGGCATTGGCCAGGTGCCACATCACGCAGCCCCACTTGCCCTCCTTGAACTGCAAGGCCGATTCCGGCTTTTCGTCGGTCCAGAGCAAGGCCACGGGATGGTATTGGAGACCGATTGCCTCTGCCATTTTACTTTGCATCGTTCACCTCAAAGCAAGATGATTATAGCAAAGGGCGGCGTCCATTCCAACCTCCATCAGATAGAGCTGAGCACTTTTGACCCCCAATCCGAATCCTTATTTCAAGGTGATCCCCTGCTCTTCCCAGAACTCGCACTTTTCAACGTTGTCCGTGGTTCTTACATTCCGGGGCAAATCAAAATACATCCGCAGCCTGTGTTCATTATCATAGGGGGGCCAGTTCAAGAGTTCCGGTCCATTGGGGTTTCCGGTCCGGGCGAAGTTGGCCCAATATTTCATCATGGATTGAGAGAGTGGGTCGGCCTTCTTGGCCAGTCGTTTAGTGAAAAAGATATTCTCGGTGGGCTGATCCAGGGTGTTGAAGACAAAGGGGATCTCGATCCCGTGCGCCGCGCCGAAAAGATGCGGAGCAAGATTGCGGTCATAATCAAAGCGATAGTAATAGACGGGCAGGGAGTTGGCCACGGCCGCGGCCGCGTCATAGCATTTGCAGGCCAGCGCGGCGTCGCCTAGGGCGTAAATCATGGCGTCGAGGGGCCTTCGGTAGTCTTTGAAGGGGTAGAGTTCTTCGATGTCCGCGAGCATCGGAGCGCCAAAGCTCTTGCGCATGACCCATCGGATCAGGGAGATGGGGGCCAGTCTCACTCCCGGCAAATCCACCGTGAAGATTTTGCCCTCATCCCGGACCGAGCCGACCAGGAGAGGGACCCGGTTGAACTGTCCGGACCGGAGAGCCTCGATCGGCATGTTGGGAAGCGCCCAGCCGTCCTCCTTCAACCGCCATCCGTACTTCAGGAGGGCCTCGAGGTCGAAAAGGTTATCGGCTTGCGCGGCCGAGACCGGGAGTGAAAGCATCTCCTTGATCGTCTTGGCGCGAAGGCAGGCGGCCGCCGGCTCATCCGGGCATTTCAGTTCATGGGCAAGTTTTCGGCCCTCGGCTTCCCCTTCGGCCAAGGGCTTGGTGGCGTCGCAACCGCCGCTCTGAATAATGGCCTGGTGAAAAAGCCCCGTGGCCAGGGGCGAGGCGAGCATACTGCACACGCTCCAGCCCCCGGCCGAGTTCCCGAAGATGGTCACGTTGTTCGGGTCGCCGGAAAAGGCCGCGATGTTATTATGCACCCAGGTGAGGGCCGCGAGCTGGTCGAGGAACCCGTAATTGCCGGAGCTATGGTGCGGGTCCTCCGCGGAGAGCTCGGGGTGAGCCAGAAAACCGAAGACGCCGAGCCGGTAGTTGATGCTCACCACCACCACTTCCTCGGCCCCGGCCAGCCGGCCGCCCTGGTACATGCCGATGGCCGCGGAGCCATTCTCCAGGCCGCCGCCGTGAATCCAGAACATCACCGGAAAACTTCCGCGCTTCGCCGGCCGCCAGATGTTCAAGGTTAAACAATCCTCGCTGATCTCGAACCTGGAGCTATATCTTTCATAAGTGCCCCACACCACCGGCTGAACGCACCACGGCCCAAAATGGTCCGCAAGATAAATTTGTTCATGAGACGGCGGCGGCTCCGGCGGCCGGAAGCGGAGGGGCCCCACCGGCGGGGCCGCGTAGGGAATGCCCTTGTAACTGCAGGCCGCGGTTCCAGGCTCGCTCGTTCCCGCCACCGGGCCGTACGCAGTCATAACCGGCTCCGCGCACGAAACCTCGGCCCGGGTAATGGTGACCCCGGGAATGAAAATCATCAACGGGAGCAGAGCCAGGATACAAATTCTCCTGACTGAACTCGATAATCCGATACCCATGGTTCATCTGCCTTTCTGGGCGGCCTTGGCACCCACTTTCCAGGTCCTTCGCCCCGTTCCCGCCAAACAATTTATCTGGCACAAGGAGAATTGGCGGACGATAGAAACAAAGAACGGGGATAACGAATTAACCTCAATAGCTTACCTTCCAAAAATAGCGCCTATACCTAATTTCTTTTCTTTTTTCTGAACTTCTCCGGCGGGGTACGGTCAACCTTTTCGATAATTTCGATGTGGGCGTCCACAGCCCTTTTTATCCGGTCCGGGGAGAAATGGTCAACCGTATCCATGGGGGTGTGGTACCACTGCGGGGCCATCATGATGCGGACGGTGGGCACTCCCCGGCGGTAGGCCGGGCCGGACTCGCAGATGCACCACAAGAGGAGAGAGTCCCAGTTGTCGTCGGCGCCCGCGGCCTCGTCGGAGTTCCCGGTATTGATTGCGTCCATTAATCTGTTGGGGAAAACCACAAAAGGAATTAGACGATACTTCAGAACCGCGGGGAATACGATACGGTTAAGGACAAAATTCCTCGTGATGAAGATGCCTCGCGGCTGGTCCATGCCCGGGATGGGCGTCATGGGCCTGATCCTGGTGGTCCATCCGAAGTACTCCTTATCCGGATAGTTCGCCATGTGGTCGAGCCCGATAGCGACAACTACCTTTTCGGCCAGCCGGGGATTCTCATCAAGAAACTTCCGGGAGCCCTGGTTACAGTTTCCTATGAGGTACTCGTGGCTGCCGTAGAAAGTGAAGACCAGGGTCTTCTCCCTTTCCTCTAAGGGCTTCATGGCAAAGTGCTTGGCCAGCGCCAGGGCCGAGGCCACCCCGCTCGCGTTGTCGAAGCCGCCGGCAAAGATGCTGTCGTAATGGGTGTCCACCAGGATGATGTCCTCGGTCCGGCCGGGGAGGATGGCGAAGATGTTCTGGGCCAGTGCCTCCCGCTCCTCGCTCTCCAGCTCCATCCCGACCCTGACGTCGCCCTTCCTTACAAGCCTTTTCAGATCCTTGGCGTCCTCCTTGCCGATGCTGAACCCCGGGATGGCCGGCCCGGTATCACCGGCGTCGGCAAAGACTAGCTGGTAGCTGTTACCGGGCGTGTTGGTATAGAACTGAATGTAGCCCCTCGCGCCGTTCTCGATCGCTCGGCTGTAGGAATTTGAAAACGCGGCCAGGGACATCAGGTTCAAGAACCGATGGCCCCAGCTCACCAGCACCACCTTGCCCGAGACGTCCTCCTCCCCAAAGGCGCGCTCGCCGCCCTTGCCCACGTAAACCAGCTCGGCCGTGAGCCCGTCCCCTCCAGTGGGACCGCTGTGCCACATGGGAAAACTCTCCAGGATCCGGCCGTTGGGCGAGACCACCTCCAGGCTCCACCTCTCCGGGAAATACTGTTCAAACGGGATCGAGTCGGTCCACACCTTGTATCCCCATTCCTCAAGCTGGCTGATAATATGATCCCGCGCCCGGTCCATGGCCTCGGTGCCGGGCCTCCTCGGACCGAACCCGGTCTGGACGGTGGCCCATCCGTAGATTTCTTCGCCGGATGGTCCGGGCGGAGCGGAATGCAGGTCCTCTCCAAAGATCAGAAAGAAAAATGACCCAAGAATGAGAGCGCCCCTTCTGATTCTTTGATCTCTCATTTCATCTCCCTTGGATTGTTTCTTCCGACCGATCCATTCCCCTTCCTTGGCTTTGGTCCGGCTGGAAGATCATCGCTTGAGCATCCTGATGATATAGCCGATGGCCGCGGAATAATATCGAAACCGGTAGCGAGGAATCCAAGCCTGTTTGCTTACAACCTGGGACGGCGTTTGGTCAATGGATTCGATGATGTCCGCAAAAGCGGTGGCGACCGGGTTCAATTGATCCACCGCCACTTTATCCGGCGTGTCCACCAGATCATAAATATAAAGCGGCGGACTGATCAAACTGATAATCGTGAACCCGGCCCGATTAAAATCTCCGGCGTCGGTGGGCACACCGAGGATGGTATAAGTCGGCAGGAGCACGGTGCGCTCGAGGTTGTGCCTTTCCACGGCCTGGCTGACGAGGGAAATGAGATACGGGTTTTCTGTAACAAATATGCCCCTGGGTTCAACAAACCCTGTCTCCACCAGCTTCCCGTCGGTTTCCACGATTTCTTTGCCGATATGTTCCAAGACGATATCAACAATCACGTTCATCTTTTTTTCCCTGATTTCCTTGATCAAGGCCAGGTGTCCCTGATACATGGAAAAGTGCGTGTCCAGGCTGACGAACATCAGGGTTTTTTCCCTTTGGTCCGCGGGAATCGAGCCGAAATATTTGGCCAGGGCCAGGACTTCCGCAACCCCGGACGCGTCTTCAACCGCGCTCGCCCAGGGCGCGTCATGGTGGGAGTGCACCATGATAATCTCGTCGGTTTTTCCCGGCAGAAAACCGATGACATTATAGGCTTCGGCCGGCACAATTTTCCCGTCCAGCACCAGCGTCGCTTGATTGGTGGAATCTTTCTGAAGTAATTCCTTTAAGCTGGCGCCGTCGGATTTGCTCAGCCACAACCCCGGGATCGGCCACAAACAGGGTTCCTCCCCATAGAGTTCGTTGTAATAGGTGTTACGGTCAAAATAGTCGGTGAGGATCCCGACAAATCCCACGGCCCCATGCTGGGCGGCCCGGGAAAAATTGGACGGGAAATTATTGGGCGAATAGGGGTTGGCCTGGTGCCAGTCCGGGGGCGCGGTATTATTCGGGTCATAGGCAAAATAGGCGACGCCGACCGAATCGGACTGATACAACTGGCTGAAGCGAACGTCCGCCAGCACGATCTTGCCCCGGACGTCAACTTTCCGGAAATCTTTCTCTCTCCCTTCCCCGACATACACGATCTCCGCTCGGATTCCCTCAGGACCGGCGCTGAAACCCTCGTATTCCTTGATCCAATAAGAATGGGACAGGTAAAAACAGGGAATGTCTTCGCCATTGACCGTCAGGCTCCATTTTTCCGCAGTCCAGAGAGGCATCGCGACCGGTTCAAGATGCGCCTTTTCCAACCCGAATTCCTTGAACTTGTCCAGGATATATTGGGCTGCCTGGTGATCGGCTTCGGTTCCAGGCCTTCTATAACCAAAATTGCATAGATCCTGGATCCAGCCCAAAATCTCTTCATTCGAGGGCAATTGCTTGACCGAGGGATTCAAAACAAACTTTTCCGAGGCCCAGGCCCGAAAACCTTGAACAAATAGAACCGCCGCGCCGACCAAGAACAAGATCATCAAACCCGCGACCTTCTGGTTAAGAATCTTGGACTTTTTTCCCTTCATTTCTGGCATCTGAAAACCCCCTTTGAAATGATTATTTTTCCAGGATTGCTGGCCGGAGAATCGTCTGGCCGCTTCCTTGGATCTTGAGCATGGGCCAATGGCCGGTAAAGGTTAAAATCTGCGGGCCGGCGGCTGTGGCCAGGATGGTGTCCTCGGACTTGGTGCCGGCGATGGATGGGTTCCAGGCAATGGGCTGATTGGGTTGAATGAAGCGCTTTTCCTGGGCATTAGCCACGAACTCGCGGGTGGCATAACCGGTCGGGCCGCCCTGGTGGTGGCAGCGCCACTCGCCGGCAAAGCCTAATTCACGATAGGTCCTTTGCGCGACCCGGAAGACCTCGCCGAAACTTGCGCCCACCCGGGAAGCCGAGATCATGGCCGCATCCACTTTACACACAGCCAGGTGCCGGCGGCTCAAATCGCGCGGGAGCTTGCCGAAGTGGATCAGCCGGGAAGCGGCCGCCACCAGGCCCCGACGCTCGGCGCAGAGCACCAGCAGGCAGGTCTTGCGAATTTTCTTTTCGGTGGGGATGGGATGGCGAAAGTTGCGGATGCGCTCGTCCGCCGCGACCAGGCGGACCAGAGGATCCAGTCCCCATTGCGTGCACAGCCAGGCAAGATCCGCGGCCACCTCGTGCTCGGTCATGCCCGGCTTGACCGCCAGGGCCGCGGCTTCGAGCGCCACCGCCGCTTCCTGGGCCAGGGCGCGGTAGCGCTTGAGCTCGGAAGGCAGGAGAGAATAGCGGAGCGCGTTCCAATCTTCAGAGAGCAGCGGGAACTTGAAGAGGGGAATGTCCGAGGCCACCCTACCCTTTGCGAGCCGCCGCAGAATTTTTTCCCGGCCGGCCGGCTCGTGCCAGGCAAAGTCCAGGAGCTCGAAGTCCGGGGGCAGCTCTTCGGAGAGCAGCCTTGCGGCCTCGATGTTATTCGCAATCGCATAAACCTTGCGGCCGCCGAGGAACACGGTAGCCGTGCCCTCGGCCTGGCCCAGGCTGACGTGGTTATCGCCCCCGGCGGTGATCCAGGCGAAGTTGTTGCGGCGGGTGAGAAACACGCCGGAGAGTTTGTGGGCATGGAGAAAGCGACGGGCGAGTTTGAGTTTAAGCGCAATTTCTTCGGAACGGGTCATCACCTCGACTCCCTGGAGGAAAGGGCAAGGCCAGCCTTGCCCCTGCGTTAGAAACCGACCTGGCCGCGCAGGCGGAGCAGATGGTCAGCCAGCACCAGGGCGACCATGGCCTCGGCCACGGGCACGATCCGGGGGCAAAGGCAAGGGTCGTGCCGGCCCTGGATTTGTATGGTCGTGGCTTTGCCGGACTGGGTCACGGTCTTTTGTTTCCGGGCGATGGAAGACGTGGGCTTGACCGCCAGCCGGACGATGATTTCCTCGCCGGTGGAGATCCCGCCGAGGATGCCGCCGCCCCGATTGTCGCGGGTAGAGAATTTCCCGCTTCGATACAGGATTGGATCGGCATTTTCCGAGCCCAGGCGCGAAGCCACGCTAAAGCCGTCGCCGATCTCCACCCCCTTGACTCCGCCGATGCCCATGAGCGCCGCGGCCAGGTCCGCATCCAGCTTGTCAAAGACCGGCTCGCCCAGTCCGGCCGGCACGCCCTGCGCCCGGACTTCCACCACGCCGCCCACCGAGTCGCCGCGCTTCCTCGCCCGCTCGACCAACGCCGCCATCTTCGCCGACGCCTGGGGGTCTGGACAGCGCATCGGATTTTGCTCGATCACCCGGGGATCGAATTTTTCCGCCCGCACTTTTCCGGCCTGGACCGTGGCGGCCAGGACTTTGACCTTGAATTTGGCCAGGAGCTTTTTGGCGATGGCGCCGGCCGCCACCCGGGCCGCGGTCTCGCGGCCGGAGGCGCGGCCGCCGCCGCGGTGGTCGCGGAGCCCGTATTTGAGGAAGTAGGTCAGGTCGGCGTGGCCGGGCCGGAAGACACGGCGGAGGTTGTCGTAGGCGGAGGGAGCGGCATCGCGGTTCCGGATGAGGAGGGCGATGGGGGTGCCCAGGGTCTTGCCCTCGAACACACCGGAGAGAAGCTCGGCCTGGTCCGGTTCCTGGCGGGAGGTCGTGACCCGGCTTTGGCCGGGCTGGCGGCGGTCCAGCTCGCGCTGGAGGTCGCGGAGCGAGAGCGCCAGACCCGGCGGGCAGCCGTCCACCACCACGCCCAAGGCGATGCCGTGGGACTCGCCGAAGGTGGTCACTCGAAAGAGTTGCCCGAAACTGTTGCCGGCCATGGATTGCCTTTCCGGGTTTGATTATAGTGAAACTCCTCGAGGAAAGCAAAAACCGTTATCTGCTCCGCGCCGACAACAAGAACTATCGCCGTTATCCGCAAAGATTTCGATACTTGATCTTGAGCCAGCCTTTGAATTTGCGGATGCAGGAGCAGGGTTGCGGGATTTCAAGATCAAGCCGGGGCCTGGTATTTGCGGGGCGCCTGGATCATGGCCTTGACATTCTCCGGCTTGGCGTTGGGCGGGATCTCGCAGCCCGCGGCCAGAATGAATCCGCCGCCCCTGCCCACCTCTTCAATCAAGCGATGGCAATACTCGTCAATCTGGGATGGGCTGCCCATGACCAGGTCATAGGCATTGACATCGCCGAAAAGGCAATGGATGTCGCCGATCTCCTGCTTGGCCCGGAAGATATCGGTGGGGCCGTCGAACTGGATGATGCACTTTTGGGGAGGAAGCTGTCGCAGGTGCTTCAGGTTTTTGTCCCAGTTGCCGTCGCAGTGGAGGATGGGTGTCACCCCGGCTTGGATCAAGAGCTCGCAGATTTCCTGGAGCGGGGGCAAAGAAATTTCGGCAAAGATTTTGGGGGAGATGAAATCGGTGCTGGAGCGATGCACGTAAAGGAGCATGCGCGGGACTCCCGAGAGCCGAGTTAATATGATATGAGTCCGGGCAAAAGGCCGGGCCAGCCGCCGGGCCGCGGCCTTGACCTTTTCCGGCCGGTCGGCCAGGTCGTAAGTGAAGGGCTGCATCGAGCGGGACATGGAAAACTGGTCAAAGGGAGACTCGGACTGGGAACCGCTCAAGATCGCCACGCCTTGCGCCCGCCACCAGCGGAAGTGAAGCCGCCAGCTCAGGAAGTTTTCCGCGATCTTCCAGGCCAGCCGGGCCCGGGCTTTCCAGCCCTCGCCGGCAAAGCCGGGCAGGAACTTGGCCAGGATATGCAAGGTGTGGTCTGAAAACAACAGGGCTTCCGACCCCGGGTAATCCAAGATCCAATCGTAGTCCTCGGGCAGCATCATCTCGTATTCATCGAACTGGCAGATGTTGTCCGGCTCCAGGTCCACGCCCGGATACTTCACCTTCATCATCAGGCAGGCCTGGTAGGCCTCGGGCGAATACGGGCAGATATTGTAATAGATGTCCCAGGGACCCAGCTCTCTAAAGCACTTCTGGATAGCGAGCTCATACTTTTTCCAGTCGGACCAGAGCTCGTGCACGGTGATCCCGGCATAGAAAGCGGCAAAATAATAAATCATGGGCGCCACCGGGACCCGGTCGGGTGGTTCCAGGCGGATGGCCGCCTGGAGGCGCTCTTCCGAACTCATGGAAATTCCGGACACAGCCGATCCCCCTGCTCCGCAACTTTTCGAGGCAATCGTTTTTGGGAGAGCACGCCTCGCGGTAATAGCTTAGCATAAATTCTACGGCAAGGAAGGCTGTTTTTTGGGTTCGGGCATGGGAGATGTTGAGCTTCATGAAAAATGAATGGAACCAGGACGCGCCCTGGGGAGGCAAGCGGCCAGGCAAATCCGCCGGGGAAAATTCCGGGAAAAACTAGGGAGGAAGAGAGGCTTAACGCTTCAATAAATTTCGCAGGGCTCGGGCAGCCGCCCGTTGCGGATCGTGAGCGTTAACGCCGAGATAGCCGCCCAGCATCTCGACGGCAAACTGGTTGTCGGCCCAGTTGCCGTCGTCTTCCAGGCCGGTGAAGTGCAGGTCCAGGTCCCAGTATTCGAAGCCGCCTTGGACCGAGAAGGTGCGGGTGAGGGAGTATTCGGTGAAGAGAGCGACCTGGTTAAAGCGGGCATCGGCCGGCATGTCGGTAAAGAGCGGAATTTCGACCGAGGCACCCGGGTCAAGGGGGATGTTGAAAAGCGAAGTTTTCAGATCCAGGCCCAGGGAGAACTTGCGGTTAAACCGCCAATCGGAATGGGCGGAGAGGTAGGGGACCAGGGGGGCGTAGATCACTTCGGTGCCCATGACGGCTTCTTGGTCCTCATCCGAGAAGGCAATGGTGGAGCGCAATTGGCGGAGCCCGGCGCCCAGGTCCAAGGTCAAGCGCCGGGGGTAAAAGCCCCGGTCCAAGGCGCGGTAATACCAGCCCAGTTGGAGTGAATCCAGAATGACCCCGCCATCCGAAGGTCCTACCTCATGGTAATAGTTATCGTTGAAGCCGGTGGGTTCCTGGAACGTCCCCTCTCCCTCTTGTTGGCCCCACCAATACCCCAGGGTGAGATGGTTTCTCCGGCTAAGCCGGAAGTCCAGAGAAAGATCATAGATGGGAATGTTCACCAGACCCATTTGATCCGGCACATCGAGAGGCTTCATCTGGTAGCTTCGGGTGTCGCTGTTCCGGGCAAGGGCGCTGCCCGCAAGGATTGAAAAGTAGTGGGTCTTCAACGCCAGATCGAGGCGAGGATCGTGGTAAAGGTTCGGAGAAGCGGGCCGGACCAGCTTTTCGGCTACGGGTTGAAGGGAAACCGAAGTTTCAGACCGAAGGGTTCCCGGTCCAATCAACATCCCACTGATCGCGAGCAGTCCCGCGATGCCCCAGAATGAGGTTTTCAACTTGATCTCCTTATCAGAAAAGACAACGATAGGATTATTGGGTGATAATACCATAACAAGTGAGGAAGACAAGGATTATCTATTTTGCCCATTTCTTTTCCCTGATTTTTAGATAGGCATTTCCATGCAAGCGATTCATTAAAAAAAGAGCCACCGGGCCCGGCGGAGATGGGGTTGAGGTGGGGATAAGGGTTGATTCGCCGGTTTCCAGATGGCCCATGTCAACGCGAGAGCCAAGCCTCGCGATTTTCAATTGTTACGGCGATGAGCACTCCAGGGGTCTCTTTCCTGATGCTCATCGTAACTGATCGTTAAAGGTAGCAATTCATGTGCCATAATGAACCCATTGATTTAATTAGATTTTTAAAACAACCATTGCTAAAAAAGAGCTTTGAAGGTGCCATAAAGGGTCAGCGACTGACAATTTTCGGCAGCTATAACTTAACATGGGGTCAGACCCCATGTTAAGTTGAGGTGCGGTTTAGCCGGATGATCTAAATGCTAGCTGTGGGCTGGGATTCTCGGCCGGTCAATTAGTGGAGCAATACTTTTTTGGCAAACTCCAAAGCAAGAAAGGCTAATGCAGCAACTAAAGCCGAGCCGGGGATGGTCAGAACCCAGGCCCAGATGATTCGGAGGCTGACGCCCCAGCGCACCGCGGTCAGGCGCTGGATGGAGCCTACTCCCACGACCGCACCGGTGATGGTGTGGGTGGTGCTGACCGGGATTCCGGCGATGGAGTTGCCGATAATGGAGACGGCCGCGGCGAGTTCGGCGCAAAAGCCGCCGACCGGCCGGAGTTTGGTCACCTTCATGCCCAGGGTATTAACCACGCGCCAGCCGCCGGTGAGAGTGCCAAGCGCGATGGCGGTGTAGCAGGCAAAGATCACCCAGGCCGGGACGTGGAAATCGTTCTGATAATGCGCGGTATAGAGAGCTAGGACGATGATGCCCATGGTCTTTTGGGCGTCGTTCATGCCGTGGCCCAGGCTAAAGGCGGCAGAGGACAGGAGCTGTCCGATCCGAAAAAGCGAGTCCACCTTTCGGGGAGGAAAATTTCGGAAGATCCAAAAAATGAGGAGCATGAAAGTATAGCCCAAGGCCAGTCCCACAAGAGGGGAGAGCACAATGAAAAGTGCCACCTTGATCAAGCCTTCCGGCACCAAGACGCCCAAGCCGGCCTTGACCACCCCGGCGCCGGCCAGGCCGCCGATCAAGGCATGGGAGACGCTGATGGGCAGGCCCAGGCGGGTGCAGGCATAAGTCCAGAGAATGGCGCCGGCCAGCGCCGCGATAATCAGGGTTTCGGTCACCACGTCGGGGTGGACGATGCCTTTGCCGATGGTCTGGGCCACGGCCACGCTAAAGACGAAAGCAGCCGCGAAATTGAAGAAAGCGGCCCAGAGCACGGCCACGCGGGGCGAGAGCACGCGGGTGGCGACAATGGTGGAAATGGAGTTGGCGGCATCGTTCATGCCGTTGAGGAAGTCAAAGAGCAGCGCAATCGCGATGATGAAAATGACAATCCACATGGAAAAAAATCCCAGTTCAGGAGTCGGACAAAATGATAAACGGCGAAAGCCAAAAAGGCAAGGGAAAAATGAGCCGGGAGAGCGAAAAAATCGGGAAATGCTTTCGAGCTTGTTTCGATCCGGGAATGTGACTAAAATAGGCCAATAAGGAGAAAGACCATGTTTGAGACCCCTTTGACCAAGCGGCTGGGCATCCGCTACCCCCTCATCGCCGGGACCATGATGTCTCTGAGCTCGGCCGAGTTCGTGGCCGCGTGCTCGGAGGCGGGGGGCCTGGGAGTTTTGTGCTCGGCGATGTATCCCGACGAGAAAACATTTGGAGAGGCGATCCGGAAGGTAAAGGACCTGACCGACAAACCTTTTGCGGTGAACCTCAACCTCTTCCCGATGATGCGGCCGATTGACAACCACCGCTACCTGGACGTGATCCTGGCCGAGGGCGTGAAGATCGTGGAAAGCTCGGGCCATTCCGCGCCGGAAGACCTGGTCGGCCGGTTCCAGGAGAACCAGCTCGTCTGGATCCACAAGTGCGTGGGCCTGCGCTACGCCCAAAAAGTGGAGAAGCTGGGCGCGGACTTTGTCACCGTGGTGGGCTACGAGAACGGCGGGGCCACCGGCACCCTCGACCTGGGGACGCTCGTCCTGGTGCGGCGGGTGGCCGAGGGGGTCAAGATCCCGGTGATCGGCGGCGGCGGCGTTACCGACGGCCGGGGGCTGCTCGCCGTGCTCGCCCTGGGCGCGGTCGGCGCCATCCTGGGCACCCGGATGCTGGCCACCCAGGAGTGCCCCATCCATCCCAAGCTCAAGCAGGCCCTGATCGCCGCCAGCGAGCTGGACACTGTGCTGATCATGCGCAGCCTCAAGAACACCCACCGGGTCTGGAACAACGCCGCGGCCAAGCGGGTGACGGAACTCGAGGCAAAGCAGGCGGGGCTGAACGAGATCGTGTCCGCGGCCGCGGGCGAGAAGGCGCGCCAGATGTATCAGGAAGGCGACCTCGACCTGGGCATCATTGCCTGCGGCCAGGGGGTGGGCCTGATCCACGACGTGCCCCCGGTCCGGGAGCTGTTCGCTCGGATCATGCGCGAGGCCGAGGAGGCGTATCGGGACTTGGCCGGCTGAATCCAGGCCGAAGCGAAAATCATGGTCGAGAGAAAACTCGGGGTCCGGGTCGAGGAAAAAATTCTGCGCGGAGGGCCGGCGAGACGGTCTTTCCTGATCGCGGAATGAGATTTTTTCAGGAGAAATCGGCGCCATGGCCAATAAAAGAATTCTCATCCTTGCGGAAGAAAAATTCTTGCGCGAGCTGATCCAGGGTTACTTGGAAGAAGTGGGCGGCGAGATTCAGGCCGTGGGTTCCGGGGCGGAAGGGATGAGCGCGATCCTGGCCCAGGCGCCGGACCTGGTGATCCTGGACCGCTCGTTGCCGGACCAGACCGGCCTGGAGTTGTGCCAAAAATTAAAAGCCGATTTCAAAACCCGGTCCGTCCCGATTCTGATGCTGCGGGCCGGCAACCAGCCGGGGGACGAGCCGAAGTGTCGGGAGGCCGGGGCGGACGAGGTGGTGAGCAAGCCGATTAAGCCCCGGCAGCTCCTGCAAAAGGCCGCGAAGTTGCTGGGCATCCCGGTGCGCTACGCCATGGGCTTGCCGGTGACCTTGAGCGGGGGCGGCGGCGCCGGCGCCGTTCCTTTCAAGGGAGAAATTCTCGACCTGAGTGAAACCGGGTGTAAAGTCCAAACCCGGCTGAAATTGGGACTGAACACCCAGTTGCGGATTCAATTGCAGCTCCCGGGACAAATGCTCATGAACCTGGAGGCCAAGATCATGCGGCTGGAAAGCTCGGGCGCGGGCAACCTCCAAGTTTACGGGGTGCGTTTCCTGAATCCGGATCCTCAATACCAGTCCCGGATTCAAACTTACCTGCAAAGCCTGCCGGTAAAAATACATTTTTGAATCGGCGCAGCCTGTCCGGGACCCTAAATCTCCGGCTAAGCATAGCTCAGCGCCAAAATTTTCTCCCGCACCAACTCAAAAAACGTCCGGTGAACTTCCGATCCCAGCCGGAGAAGCATCCGCCGAGCATGATGCACCACCTTTCCGACGGTGTTGAACAGCAAAAACCGCAACCGC